>Ga0075158_10000036_pt1 | contig 93779 bp, 77 predicted proteins | sample JI91814BDNA_FD_70968 | JGI IMG/M metagenome (GOLD analysis project Ga0075158, IMG submission 70968) | Wastewater effluent complex algal communities from Wisconsin, to seasonally profile nutrient transformation and Carbon sequestration -... | ecosystem: Engineered > WWTP > Effluent > Algae... | reverse complement strand
ATGTAATGCGTATACGGTGCTAATCATTGGCATTTTTTGCATTAAGGAAACCCGGATTACGCTGCGCTGCATCCAGGCTACAGTTAATATACCGGAATGTAATGCGTATACGGTGCTAATTATTGGCATTTTTTACATTAAGGAAACCCGAATTACGCTGTCGCTGCATCCAGGCTACAGTTAATATACCGGAATGTAATGCGTATACGGTGCTAATCATTGGCATTTTTTACATTAAGGAAACCCGGATTACGCTGCGCTGCATCCAGGCTACATTTAATATACCGGACAAATCAAAAAGTGTAGCCTGGATGCAGCGACAGCGTAATCCGGGTTTTCCTTAGCGCTCTTTAAATCAACTAACTTGATGAATTTTTACCAGCATACCTAGTTGGGGGTGATCTAAGAAATAAACTGTCTGAGGCTTTAATCGTTGTTTTTGCGACACGGTAAAAAAAGCATCGGGGTTGCTAGGAGGGGATAGTTGTAAATCGGAATCGAACAAATAGTAATTGCTTTGTCGGACTCGGAGTGTACCTTGTACTTTCCAACCATTGTGATTAAGCGTGGGGAGGGCAATGGTGCTTTGGTTTTTTGCGGGCTGTATCCACGAGTAATGGCCTAGAACACGGTATTGGCGTTTGTGGTTAAGTTGGTAATATTCGTCAGCTAAACTGGATTTTGCAGGTCTCAAAAGGGTATAGGGTTTTGTGGATTTACTGTCACTACTTTTTAAGTGAATGACATTGTCTGAGATGGGCAAAAGAAGCGAATTTAGACTGTGTTCGTGGGCTTTGTCACCACTTTGCAATTGAGTGAATAGAATTAAATCGATTTGGTAATTGGCTGCTGCAAAGCTTGTGAAAGATGCGATAAGGCAGAGTGCTGAGCAATAAATTCTTTTCATTTCAGTGTCTTATTGTTTTTTTGGCTAGTATACCCAAGTGTTTGGGAGAATCCTAGATGGGATGGCGTCATTCTGGGTACATTGTCGGGCTCGAAAAGAAAGTTTAGAACAATCTCTCGGCAATGGGGTTTAGCCTAGGGTCGTTTTAAAACGTTTGCGCACATGGATGTGCGCAACCGAGCTGCAGGGATGGTTTCAGCGGTTTTAAAACGACCCTAGGCTAAACCCCGTTGCTTTCGTCAGGGCTAAAATGCTCCGTTTGAACCCGACCTATATATGATTATTCAACCACAATATTGGGAAATCTATCGGCATAATTCAATGGTTTTTTCGCCAACTCTATCGCACTGACTAGTGCGGTTTTAATAAAGCTATCCGTCAGCTCGCTGCGCTCTTGCAGTGCTGTTGGTGTGCCTTCATCACAATGCTGTCGTATGTCGCCATTTAAAGGCAATTGACCCAACAATTTGGTTTGCTGTGAAGCACAAAGTGCTTGTGCGCCGCCGCTGCCAAAAATCGCTTCTTCATGACCACACTGACTGCATACATGCGTTGACATGTTTTCTATCACACCCAATACATCAATACCTGTTTTAGCAAACATGGTCACGGCTTTTTGCGCATCCAAGGTTGCAACATTTTGTGGGGTAGTCACTACAATAGCTGCGGTTAAAGGAATTTTTTGTACCAAAGTTAATTGGATATCGCCTGTTCCTGGCGGTAAATCGATGAATAAATAATCCAACTCATCCCATAAAGTACAATCTAACATCTGGATCAAAGACTTCGCCAGCATAGGACCACGCCATATTAAGGCTTGCCCATTGTCCGTCAGATACCCTATAGACATGGCTTGAATTCCATGAGCTTGTACTGGTAAATAAAAATCACCGCTTACTTCCACAGGCTCCGTTTTGCCCAGCATTAAAGGCATACTAGGACCATAAATATCAGCATCTAAAATTCCGACTCTGGCACCGGCGCGTGCGAGTGCTGCAGCTAGATTAAGCGTCACCGTTGACTTACCAACCCCTCCTTTACCAGAAGCAATGGCAATGGTGTTTTTTACACCTCGCAAACCTTTACCGGCGAGCTGCGTTTTATGGGCCTTAATAAATTGACTAATTTCAAGGTTAATTTCTTGATCAGGAAAGGCAGTTTTCAAGGCATTAACAAATGACGTTTTGTACTCAGCTTGCAGAAAGTTACAGGGAAAACCCGCACTGAGGTGGACACCGATGCTTTTCTCAGCAAGATGGAGGGTGGGTTGTAAATTCATTTCAAGAGCATTGAGGTTTAGTAGCGGGTCTTTTAGTGTGCTTAGCAGAGTACTTATGGTTTCATCAACAGTCATTAGGTTAGCCGGGTTATCTACAAAGGGGACAATGATAACTCATGCGCTTCGTAATGCCAATTTAGCCAGTGTGTATTTTGCAGGTAATACAAACCACATCGTATGGGTAATTGGGTTCTGCTCGATAAATAATACGCGTATTCGTTTAATTGTTTTTTGTGATTCATTAAAGAAGCTTCATCATCGCAGCCGGTTTTAAAATCGATGATCCACAAAATACCTTGATCTTCGAAAGAGCGATCGATAATTCGAGTAACGATTTGATCTCCAGATGCCACTAATAATTCGTATTCATTTTTTTCTTGTGCATGAGGCGCTATTATCCAGGCCCCGATTGCGTCTTTAAAAATAGCGCTAATCTGCTCTTGTAAAGTTTCCAAAGCCATTGCCTGAGTTGCTAGGTCAAAGCCAAATTTTGCATAATCATTGCTCGCCAGATTCCAAGGTATTTGATCAACGGATTGTGGATGGTTATCGCAAATCCATTGCAGTATTTGATGCGCGACAATTCCTGTCAAACGCAAAATACTGGGCGTGAGTTTACTGCCTGGTGCATTCAAAAAGGGTTGGTTCGTTAATGTTTGCTCGTAAAATTGATTAGGAAGTTTGCTCAATAAAGGCAAAGATGGCGCTCTTTCTTCCTCATTTCCCGTTTGCATTTCTTCGATAAATTCCTGATGTTTTAGTAAACTATGAAAAGATTTTTGCGAGGTTTTGGTTGAACTATTTAATAGGTACAAGCGTTTTTTAGCGCGCGTTGCGGCGACGTATAACAGTCTTTGCGCTTCATACTGGGATTTTTCTTCATCGATACGACCGAGATAATCGTACAAGTCACAACGATCTTGGTGGCTAGCTTTGACCGGCGAAACCAATAACAAATTGTCATGATTTTGGGTGGGTAACTTGAGCCATCGTAGCATCGGATTATCGCCTTTGTTGGGAGGTGATCCTAAGCCTGGTAAAAAGACGGTATCGAATTCTAAACCCTTGGATTTGTGAATGGTCATAACTTGTAAACGTGAGGGTGTAGCTTGCTGCGAATACAGTTTACTCAATTCAGCTTGAAAGTCCTTACTGTCTGGCAAACGGCCATCGGCTTCATAGCGGTCTAACAAAGCCCAAAATTGCTCAAGATCTTCCAATTGACTTTGGTTGAGTATTTTATCACTGTGCAAATCTTTTGAAGTCTGTAGTACCCAATCGGTTAAACTGGCATGGTAGCGATTGGCTAAAGCTTTTTGCATCACTTGGGTGAAATAGCGCGCACGAGTCCTACCTTCTTCACTGAGACCTTGGATTTGATCCAGTTGCTCAAGGGCGGAAAACAGGGACTTCTTTTTATTGAAGGTAGCTATGCAATGAATGTCGTTGAGTGTCAATCCACAATAAGGGCTGCGCAATAAAGCCAACCATGCTAGGCGATTAGCTGGCGATAATAGGGCCTGAGTCAGCGACCAAGCATCGCGTAGATGCATTAGATTGGCTAGCAGATCAATATCGGTACCTTGATAGGGGATGCGATGTTGGCGTAAGAGTCTGATAATCTCTTTTAGCTGTGACCTTGAGCGCACTAAGATAGCGAGACTTTGCTCGGGTTCATTTTCTAATTCAAGCCTAATTTTATCAACTAGGCTCTCAGCTTCCAGGGTTTTATTGGTGAACTGTAAAGCCTGAACCATACTACGTGCGTCACTATTGATTACATTGACAGAAGCATGAAAAGCCACAGCTCCAGACTCTATATCGACCTGGGGTGGAAAGATGGTGCTGAACTGCGAATTAACCCACTCAACTATCGTTTGGGTCGAGCGAAAATTACAACTTAACTCTAAGGATTGCAGTTGCACACCGGCGACGCCTTGTTCTTTTGCCCGGAAAAATAAACCGACTTCGGCTTGACGAAAACGGTAAATGGATTGCATGGGATCGCCGACTACAAAAAGCGTTTTACCATCGCCAGTCTGCCAACCTTGTACCAATCGGGTTAGTAACTCGAATTGATTGATCGAGGTATCTTGGAATTCGTCGACTAATAAATGGTGAATGGCATTATCTAAATACAAGGCTAAGTCCGTAGGATTATCTGCAGCGCCTAATGCTTCTAGAGCTTGCTGAGCAATGGCGGTGAAATCCACTTCATTATGCTCACTGAATAACAGTTGCAAATGCCCCACTAACAAGGGTAGCAGCACAAAAAGTGCCTGCAGAACTTCCCATTGTTCAGCGTCGTATTCGGGGTCTGGGAGTTGGCTTACCTGCATCAGTGCATCGTAGAATTCAGCTTGTTCACTCAACTGAGCAAGTAACTTCTTACTAGCAGCTTTGATACGATCAAAGTCCTCATCAGGGCAAACGCCGCGCTTCAAACCCACATGATGGTCAAAGGCGTTACGGAATTTATTCTCGCCAGTTAATATCAGTTTAGCTAAAGCTGCTGCAGTTTCTTGATTGATAGCCGCAAAATCATAGCAATCCCGTAAAAGAAATCTGGGTGAATCGGGGTTATTTTCAATGGCTGCCAATTCACGGGCAAGCTGAATTAATTCTGTTTTTAAGGGTTCTGCAAGGCTGTCATTAAAACGGTTTAACCCATGTTGTTCAATGAGGCGAAGTGCTTGTTCAAAAGTCCCTTTTTCTTGCGCGCGAGCTTGAAATAAAAGACCTAACCATTGATCCCTTTGCGCGAGTAAGGTTTTGAATAACTCTATTAAATTATCCTGGCGGTTATCCACATGTAGCAGTAGGGTTTTTATGGCCTGTTGGTATTCTGGGTTTTCCACTGCATATTGAATACAGTTTCTCGAAGCATGTAAGTAATGTTTGCTGGCTTTGTCTGTGATTTGTGAATAGGCAATATGCTTTTCAATTAAAGGAATGGCCTGGTTGATTTGTTGGCATAGTGAGTCGATGGTATTGATTTTTAGACGATTGGGTTGTTCGAGTAAATTCCATTGCAATTGGTTTGAACGAGCTAAAGCCTGCTTTGCATAGTCGAGCGTCATTTTTTGGTGGGCAGACTTTGCCTCTTGTTCAGTCGACGCTTGTTGTAAAGCGATGACAATTCGCTCACGCATTTCACTGGCAGCTTTACGAGTAAAGGTCAGGGCGATAATTTGTTCAGGGGCAGTGACTGTCCCCAAGAGTCTCAGATAGCGCTGCGTCAGGATTTCGGTTTTACCCGATCCTGCCGGCGCTTGCACTATAAACGATGAAAAGGGATCTGTTGCTTTTAACCTTTGCTCACTATCAATCAACGTCATGCATTATTCCAAAGCAATTTCTACAGCTGGTGGTCGCAGATTGTAGTGTGAACTCATGCAATGTCCATAGGCCCCTGTATTGGCAATCAGGAGGATGTCACCTTCTTGCGTTTTAGGTAGCAGTCTATCATAGCCTAGGGTATCACCTGATTCACAAATAGGGCCTACGATATGCGAAAATCCTGCTTTTTCTTCATGCAAGTGAGTTAGGTTAACGATTTCATGGTAGGCGCCATATAAAGACGGGCGAATCAATGAATTCATACCGGTTTCTATGCCAATAAATTTCACTTTCCCTTTTTCTTTGCATTGAGTGACTTTAGCCAGAATGACCCCACTTTCTGCTACAAAAAAACGTCCTGGTTCAAGCCAAAGTTGCAGTTCGGGATAACGCGATTTAACAGCCAATAGAGAGGCATCAAGTGCCGCAAAATCTAATGGCTGTTGTCCTGGTTTTTCAACTATACCAAAGCCACCACCTAAATTAAGCGATCGCACTTTGGGAAATTGATCGGTCAGCGAGGCAAGCATCAATGCTGTTTGTTGCCAGAGGTCTGGTGATAGAATGCCACTGCCTGAATGGGCATGTAGACCGACTACTGTAATACCGTGCTTTTTAGTCAGGCTCAGTATTTGGCTGATGTCATTTTGGGTAATACCAAATTTGGATTCGTTGCCACCCGTTGATACGTGTTTGTGGTGACCAGCACCTGTACCTGGGTCTATGCGTACGATGACCTCACGGTTTTTAAATAATTCAGGCCAATTTTCCAAAGGATAGAGGCTGTCTATTGTTAACAGGCAACCTACTTTCAAGGCGTATTCATATTCGCTTTTGGGGGCGAAGTTAGGGGTGAATAAAATCCGCTCTTTATCGATTTCGGGGAATAAACTAAGCACTAAATCCAATTCTTGTATAGAAACGCATTCGAAGCCTATCCCTTGTTTTTCAAGTGTTTTCAAAACAGAAGGGAAGGGGTTTGCTTTGATTGCATAAAAGAGGCGATCGACTGCGGTTAAGGACAGCAGTTGTTGTGCGCGATTGGCCTGGGTTGGGCTATGGTAAACATAGCAGGGCGAATGCTGCGCAGCAGTCGTCAGTAAACGATCACGTTCTGTTTCCCACCATGGAGTTGGACGCTCAGCGGGTTTGCCAAATTCTTCATGCCAGCTTTTAGAGTAATAAAAAATTTGCGGATTACTTTCGATCAATAAATGGTGTAATTTTTGGCACAGTTTATCGGCTTGTGACTCATCAACCACGAAGGTTAGATTGAGATCATTAGACGCTAGGGACATCAAATAGACTTGTTTTGCTTCAAAGACTTCAAGTGCTGGGCCTAGTTGTGGGAGCACTGTGCGAATATGGTGACCCACCATACTTACTGCACTGCAGGGTTCAATCAATTTGGCGCGGCCAAACTGGTTTAATTCAGCCAGGAGTTGATTAATTGCTGGTCTATCGTGCAGTTTGACATTATTGTCTAAGGACAGCGTTACGTTAAACTCAGAAGAGGACAGTAAGTCGACTGAGAAGCCGTGTTTTTTAAAGGCTGCAAACACATCTGCTAGAAACCCTACTTGTTGCCACATATTTAAGGTATCGATAGAGATCAACAAAATGCTGTGTTTGACCTGAATCGATTTTATTAATGGCGCGGTTTCGTCGATATCTTTGGTAATTAAAGTCCCTGAATGTTCTGGTAATTGCGTATATTTAACCGACATGGGGATATTTGCCCGTCTTACCGGGGGAATACAGTTGGGATGTAGGACTTTAGCGCCCATGGATGCGATTTCTTGCGCTTCGTCGTAATTGAGTTTTTTAAGTAAACGGGCATGGGGTAATTGGTGGGGATTGGCAGTATAAATCCCGGGGACATCAGTCCAGATCTCACAAGCACTGGCTTGAAGTTTTGCGGCAAGTAGGGCCGCGCTAGTATCTGAACCGCCACGTCCTAAGAGTACGGTTTCCCCTTGAGGGTTGGCCGCGAAGAAGCCTTGAGTAATTACGGCTTGGGCACCAGATGCCAAAAAGCGCTCGACTAATTCAGAGCTGTACTCGCTTTCACAACGTGCTGATAGGTAATTGGCAGCTTCAGCACCATGAAAAGGTGTACTAATAAGTAGTTCACGCGCGTCATACCATTGGGTTTTGATGCCTTGGTTTTCTAAGAAGGCATGGCCTAAGCGCGTCATCATCAGCTCGCCCATGCTCAAAACTTGGGCATGTGTCTTTGCTGGGGCTTGTTTTAAAAGGGCAATCCCTGTCAACCATTGTTGCAGTTGATGCAGATCTTCAGTGATTAATCCTGGATCGACATCCAGCGCTTCAGCTAGATTGAGATGGCTGTTGCGGATATCGGTGTAAATGCTCTCATGCTCGTTTAACAGCGCGGCTTCGACCGCTTTTTCGAGTTTATTAGATATTTGCGTTAACGCGGAGCAGACTATGACCGGCTGAGCATCGGTTAGATGCTTTTTGGTGATAGCTGCAATATTATTCCAAGTTTCTCGGGTCGAAACGCTAGTACCACCGAATTTTGTGATGATTTGTCGCATGATTTTATTCCAGGCAAGATTAATGAACGTTAGCATGGACCGGAGAGTTTGCACAAGTATTTAAGGGCAAAAACATGGCCTAGGACAAATCTAATAGGGCTTGCCATCTTTGCCCTGACGAAAGCAATGGGGTTTAGCCTAGGGTCGTTTTAAAACCGCTGAAACCATCCCTGCAGCTCGGTTGCGCACGTCCATGTGCGCAAACGTTTTAAAACGACCCTAGGCTAAACCCCATTGCCGAGAGATTGTTCCATCTGATGAGAAACCCTCATCCTATGTGCCGGTCACACAGCTCACCTTCGCCTTCACAGAGAACTTTGGTTCTAACACAGGTCTAGCGCGTCGCTGGTTCATAACCCAATCTACAGTTTGATCTATTTTTGGTCTATAATTTGGGTACTGTGTTTAAAAGTGTTGATTATGGCGCGCTCTGCTAATCAAGAAGTCATATACAGCAAGGGTTTAAATGAATTAAGGGCTAATAATACCTCTATTATTGAGCTCCCTGGCTGCCAACTTACTCTCTCCGATGTTAGAGATATCGCTGATGCTTTAAGTGAGAATACGCACGTTGAAACACTCAATTTGAGTCATAATCCTGGTTTACTAGAATTTGATAATGTTCGATTGACAGAGGTACTCAAAGACAATAAAACAATTAAGCGACTCAATTTGCAGGATTGTGAATTAAAAGCGAAAGGAACCGAATTTGTTCTCAATGTCATCCAAAAAAATAAATCAATCAATCAGTTAGATTGTGATTTAGACGCATTTAAGCCGGAAGAAAGAGAAATAATCGATAGGGAATTACTGATTAATCAAACCTTAAAACGCATGCAAACCCAAAATGATGCGTTTTTAAACCTTCCTAGCCATCTCAAAAATGATCTTAAATTTGTCTTAAAATTGATAGAAAAAGCTAATCGTTTAGATAATTATTCAATCATTCAATACCTGCATCCAGATCTGCAAAATAACAAAACCGTTATTAAAGCAGCAGGTATAGTGGATCAAGGCGCTTATCAATTTGCTTCCCCACAATTAAAGTCCTCAAAAGACTTTGTGTTGGATTTAACTTGGCGAGTTCGCGATCTAAAGCATGTCCTTATTCACTTACCAGACAGTTTGAAGAATGACAATGAGGTTTTGCTCTCTATCGCTGAACGAGAGCCTGACCTATTACTCTATGTTTCGGACACACTAAAAAATGACCGAAAATTTATTGATAGAGTTATGGCTGCTTCAAATACCTGTAAAAATATAGCCAAATACTTATCAGAAGCTCAAAGGGATGACCGTGAATTGATGCTGGCTATAGCCCATAAAGACCTGAATGCTTTTGAATATGCATCGCCAAGATTAAAAAATGAAAAAGCCTTTATTTTAGAATACAGCGCCCAATGTGTAATCTTCAATAACAATTCAATAGCCAAGCATATCAATGAAACCCATAGAGATGATGTCGAAATAATGAATGCACTCTCCAAAGTGGATAGGAACATATGGCAATATAGTTCCTCTCGCTTGCGGAATAATAAAAAGATTATCTTAGATCAAATCGAGGGGCTGTTTAGTTATGATAATAATGTCACCGAATACCTAGCTGACAATTTAAAAGATGATCCGGAACTCATTTTAGCCGTGGCTCGCAGAGACAAAAATGCTTTTAAATTTGCCTCCGATAGGCTCAAAAATGATAGAGATTTCGTACTGCGATTTCTTAAAATGCATGGAGAATCTAGATACCAGGTGTCATCTCATCTTCCCGATACCCTTAAAAATGACAAAGAATTATTCCTTGTTATCGCTAAAGATAAGGATTCCGATCTCCAACACGCATCGCCACAATTAAAAAATGATAAAGACTTTATTCTCCAATATATCCACGAAAAAATGATTAGTAAATTTTCAAAAACCAGCATTATCGACTTAATTGCAGACTCTTTAAAGGATGATAGTGATGTCATTTTGGCTGCAGCAAAAATAGACACTAACGCTCTGAAGTGTGCCTCAACACGTTTGAAAAATAACAAAGCGTTTTGGCTAAAAGTCATTGAACAGAGCCCTGATGTAGTAGATGGTCTAACAGAGCATTTACCCCTTTCTCTGAGAGATGAGCCGGACATTTTTTTAGCAGCTGCCAAAAAAGAGAATTATGCGTTGAAAAGTACTTCAACCAATCTAAAAAATAATAAAAGCTTTATCTTACAAATGATCCAAGAAACACCTAAGGCTAAAATTAGTTATCTAATGTATGTATTACCCAAAATTCTAGAAAAAGATAAGGACATTATTTTTGCTGCGGCATTAAAAGACAAGTTCGTTTTAAATTATTCTGAGTTGAGAGCCGATAAAGAATTCATGACAAGAATAATTAAGCAAGATGGATCGCTGTGGGAGTTTGCTAGTGACGAGTTAAAGACCGATGTCTCGCTAAAAAAACTGGCAGAAAAAGGCTATCTGAAAAAGGCCGTACGTGACTTTGATCATCGCATAAGCTTAACCAGATTGAAAAATGAACAAATCCAACTAAGCCAACTTCCTTACTGTGTGCCCAATTCGATAGAGCGAGAGCTTTATGCGCAGGTATCCAAAACAGAAAACCGTGCCGGCCGGATAAATTTACCTAAAGTGCCGGTCGAAACCAAAAAAGACATAGAGTCGCAATTAACTTATCTCTCTGTTAGCGGCAAAGAAGATCCCATTATGCCTATTCTCCAGACTCACTTTGGCAATGATTTAGCGCTCTATCAATACAGTATTTTTTATCCCGAAACTGAACAAGTCAAAGGGGTAATCTTTAGTCATTATGGCGGCTATGGTCAGCATGATTTTAATGCAACCTCCGAATCACTGACACCACAAGATACTCGATTGGTTAGAGAGGGGTATATTTTAGTCAATTATATCAGTCATGATAATTGGCAAACTTGTCATCAAAGTGATCAGGTATCTTCTTATAATAAGGAAGGGATACACTTATTAAATAAAACACTGGCACAAGCATTGCTAGCTGCGGATGCAGTTAAAAAACATTTTCAATTGCCTCTTATTTTTTATGGAGGTAGTTTTGGAGGCTTCAAAGGCATATTGTTAAATGAGTTGTTGTCTAATAAAGAGCAGATGAATACCTGTGACATTTTTACTCCTCTAATGCCAGTGCTTACTGCAACTGATTCGAAGGTTTTTGATGCCTATGTAGTTCACGATCCCGCGCTAGCTTCTTTGCAGAGGTTGAGTATGAATTTACCCAATACTCTGCTTAATCCAACCCTTATCTTACATAATTTTGATGATGAGCGCGTGAAGGTAGATGTATCTATAGACTTCATCAAAACTCAACTACCTAGAAAAAAAGAGCCTGGAAAAATTACTTTGCATGTTACTGCCCAAGGTGCTGCAGGACCTTTGCAAATGAACAGTTCAACGGATGGGCATTTTACACCACGTGTAAATAGTTACAACCAAGATTACTATAAATTACTGAACGGTTTTCTAGACAATTTAGACAGCGAATCTAATCAGAAAAGAAAAACTTCTCTACTAGAAATTCGTCACAAACATGCACAAAGACTTAATAAAAATGATGATGTAATAAAGACAAAACTATATCGTCTCTATTTCGCTTTATTACATTCAGATGAGCCTGCAAAAACGGCTGATTCAGCAAATACTAACCCAATGATGAGGCGGATGCAGCGCTGCTTTTCTCTATTAGCCTCTGAAGATACACGGGATAACAAGCAAGAAGTCTACAATGAGTTGCAAACTCAATACGGACCTTGGTTAATTGCGGCTATCTTGGATAAAAGAAAATCGACCGGGCAGTTTTTAAGTCAATCAATCAAAAAGGCTAAAGACGTACACAATGCTGAAACAACAAAGAGCCAGCGTTTTTTTTCATTAAAAGCTGATAAAAAAATGGAATCGACCAAAGAGGAGCCTTTTAAAGCTTTTACCCTTACAACCGATGCCTCCTTGTATTTGAAAACCTGTGCAAATCCTTTAGAGCTTATTAGACGTTGTGTAGTCTCGGCCAAACAAATTGATAAAAAAACTCTAATGTATTTTGAGAAGAATCCGAATCTCGTAACTCTTGATGATTTTGCACGTTTATGGGATTTGGGAGAGCTAAGACCGCAACTCAAAATCGACATCAATTTGGCCTCTAGGTTAATGTCTATTGTTAGAATTTATTACAATGGGGTAGAGCTCCAATGTAAAATTTTAGAGAGTATACAAGATTATTCGATTCCTATGTTTGTAATTGCAGCGTTTGGCAGGCATAGTTTTAAACCGGATGAATGCTATCATTTTATGCAAAAGTACCTGAGCCAATCGCCAAAAGATAGAGAAAATTTTTTGGAATTAGTGACTACTTTATGCAGACCTTTTGGGACTAACAAAATAGAGCTGATTGATTGGATCTGTACCTTGGAACCAGGATTAAGAGCTACAATTGTTCCCCGCTATGAGCTGGCAGTTCAGGAACTTAATTTAGATAAAGCGGGTGAATTGAAGTTGCGGGAAAACCCCGAATTATTGCTGGGAGACTTTGGTGAAACGGTTGCTTCGGTGCAAGACCTGAGGAAAAAATTGAAGGAGGTAGTTCCCACTTCTATGAAGGGTCCTGTTTGAAGTAGCTGAATAATTTTTTAGGGCTAATAGATGCCATTGTGATTCCAATAATGCCATCATGGAAAAATAATGGTTAATTATTGATTATAAAAGGAAATAATTTGCTATAAACGTTTGAAATTAGCTTAATTTCATTTAGTATCTGATAATTGTTTTTCGATTTTTCAAGCATTATCAAATTATGGAATATGGAGCTAATACTATGCACAAACCCTTAAAAACCCTAGTCAGCGCTGCAGTATTAGGCGTCATGGCTGCTAATTTCGCTCATGCTGGTGCTTTTTCTTTGTATACTGAAAGCAGTGCATTGATGACTGGTAACTTCGGTGCAGGAGCTGCAGCTGAGGGTGCGGATGCGTCAATTGGTTGGTATAACCCTGCGGGTTTAGTGTTGCTTCATGAACAGCAAGTAGTGTTTGGTGGTGTTGGAGTTTTTCCTACTGCTAAAATTAGTGGTACTAGTACATTTTCTACTTCATCACCGGATTCATCTTACATTCAATCATTTTCTGATTTGAGTGGTGCAGAAAACGCGTTAGTCCCTTCGTTTCACTACGCTTTACCTCTGGGCGAAAATATGACCTTTGGTCTGAGTTTTGTTGCGCCCTTTGGTTTATCAACCGATTGGGGCAATGATTCAGCAGTGCGTTATCAGGCTACACGTACAGAACTGTTAACGATGAATTTAGCACCTGAGCTTGGTGGTCGATTGACACAGAATTTTTCTGTGGGTGGCGGTCTTGATTTACAATATGCTCGTGTGACTTTTAATAGAGTATTGGGTGCACCATCATTATTGGATATGGCCTTACTGCCTCCAACTGGTCTTGATACGCTGAGCACGAATAAAGGCGACTCTTATGGTGTTGGTTTTCATGCTGGTGTAATGGGAATGTTTAATGATAACCACACGCGACTCGGATTAAACTACCAATCGAAAATGCGCCATACATTCCATGGCTATAGTGAGCTTTCCGGTATCCTTGCGAATTCTGGATTCAACTTTGCGCAAACTACTCTCCCTTTCCCCACTGTACGAGTCAATAATAATCTAAGTAGTAGTTTAATTGAATTACCGGATATTGTTACTTTGAGTGCTTTTCATGATGTGAATGAGAAGATCTCTGTACTAGGTTCTATTGTTTATACAGGCTGGAGTACTTTCAAAACTATTCAACTAAATAATGTTGCTGCTCCCTCTATTTCTGATGGCTCTTTCACCCCTCTGGGTGATGTAAGCCAAGTAACACTCAACAATGCTTCGGCACAAAACTACCGAGACACTTGGCGCGCGGCTTTAGGTGTGAATTACCATTTCAATCAACAGTTGATGCTTCGTGTGGGTGGTGGCTATGATCAGACACCTACAAACAACACCGATAGAGACGTGCGTTTACCTGATGCAAGCCGTTGGGCTTTGTCGATGGGTGCGCATTATCAAGTGAAACCAACTATAGGTGTGGATGTGGGTTATACGCATTTATTCCCAGCTGATAAGCCTTCAATAAATAGAACCGATGCTTTAGGACTCACAGCGGCTTATAACGTGACTGCAACTGGTGTTGCTGGTGCGGATTTATTAGGTGCGCAGGTGGTTTGGCTTATGGATAAACCCCTTGAGGTTAGTGGTAAGTAGCTTTTAGGGTAGAAAAAAACCACGCTCTGCGTGGTTTTTTTTTCCCTACGTTCCGCGGAATCCAGCTCCGATCTCAATCAAAGATCGCCTGGATTCCGCGGACCTTCGGCCGCGGAACGTAGGATCCGTACTCTTAGTTTTTGCTGATTGTTGCTTCGCCAACACCTGTTACGGTGACTGTGAAACCATTCGCTGTCAATGTTTTTGGAGTGATGTCACCTGTCATTAAATCCATAGATAATGAACCTACTTCGATTGGATTTGCTGTGTTGGTTGCCATTTTGATCAGCGCTGAACATTTGCCATTGGTTGTGTGGCCATAGCATGCGATGCGTACCATGTTCCAATAGACTTTGCGGCTTGAATGCGCGGCTGTTGGATAAGGTGAAGGAATCGTACCGGCTACGAATGCATTAGATTCTAGGTCGGTGTTGTTAAAAGTAGTTAAGAAATCTGGCGCAGCTAAAGCGGTTGCGGCACTTAGACTTAGAGCAATTGCTGTAATACTTTTACTTAGTAAATTCATATATATCTCCATAAAGATTAGAAGCAGTTGGCAAAGCCAACCAATTTACTATAGGGGAATGTCATCCTTGAGGCAAGACTTAACCTATAGTTGTTGACAAAAGGGAACAATTATAAGCCCTTTCTCAATAAATGTACAATTTGTTTAGCAAAATAGGTGATAATAAAATCAGCCCCGGCGCGTTTAATAGCGGTTAAACTTTCTATAATCGCTTGATTTTCATTAATAATTTGATTTTGTGCCCCTATTTTAATCATCGAATATTCACCGCTAACTTGATAAGCACACAAGGGTATTTCGGGAAAATGTTGTTTCAATTTATAAATAATATCGAGGTAAAAACCAGCCGGTTTGACCATTAACATGTCAGCACCTTCTTCGACGTCCAGTGCCGCTTCGCGCAGTGCTTCATTACTATTCGCAGGATCCATTTGGTAGGCTTTTCTATCGCCGAATTGTGGAGCTCCTTGAGCTGCCTCCCTAAAAGGACCGTAAAGGCAGGAGCAATATTTAGCACTGTAACTAAGAATAGGAATATGCTGAAAGTTTGCTGCATCAAGAGCTTGTCTGATAGCCGCGACCATCCCATCTGTCATGCCACTAGGAGCAACCCAATCAGCACCTGCCCGCGCATGGCTGACCGCCTGCTTCCCTAAGAGAACCAAAGTCGCTTCAGTATCTATCCGTCCATCTTTTATGGCACCGCAATGACCATGATCCGTGTATTCGCAAAAGCAGAGATCGCTGATAATCAGTATGTCTTTATTCACTGAGCGGATTTTTTTAATCGCTTGCTGAATAATACCTTCATCATTAAACGATTCACTACCCGTTGCATCTTTATGTTGCGGTATGCCAAAGAGTAAAACGGCAGGGATGCCTAGTTCACTCAGTTCGTTAATTTCTTGGGGAAGGCAATCAAGACTGAGCTGGAACTGCCCAGGCATAGATTTAATTTCTTGCCGTTCTTTTAATGACTCACTAATGAAAAGCGGGGCGATAAATTGCTCTGCCTGTAAACGAGTCTCTTTCACTAAAGCACGCGACATGGCCGTATTTCTTAGACGCGATAATCGCAGGGGAACAGTAACTTCATTCATTAATTTTATCCTTAGAACGACTATATAATAAATCAACACCGCTGCCACTTTCACTGCTACTCACTTGCAGACTAAAAAATTTATTGAGTAGGTATTTGAGGGTCAGGACATTGGGGTCTGCTTGTGATAAGCCGACGTTGTAGCTTAAATACAATTTTTTGGAGAGCGATTTACCCACCACAAAGGCGGTGCTGTCCGTCATCTGATTGGTTTTTTGGTTATAGTTAGAACTGGTTTGCACGTTGAAATCTATGCCTGCTGATTGTTTCAATTGCTCCAACAATTGGGCGCCGTTAGTACCGCCGCCAATATTCATCGACGTAATGGCCGTTAACAGTAATTGCGCTCCTGCTTTATTAGCCTGACTTGCTGGGCGTCCTAAAACCAGCATCGAGAGGATATCGGATTGCGACAGAATGGCGGGGTTTGAGAACAGTGTTATTTGTGGTGCTGTTAAACGACCACTGACCTCCACTCCCACTTTGATTTTGCTACCCAGATTAACGTTTTGAAGATTGGTGGTATTAAAATCAAATAGCTGGCTGGTACCCGATGAGGTGGAGGAGCTATTATCAATGATTTTTGACGCCTTTAGAGTTATCTCGGGATTGTCTATACGGCCACCGGTATAAATTAATTGCCCTTGTTCAATAGCTAAATCCTGGCCATAGGCTTTGTACTGTCCCTGACCGAGCAAGAACTCTCCAGTAGCATTAATAGTACCCATAGGTTGTTGTTGTACTTGCACCGCTCCGCTCAAGTTAGCATGCAATCCTTTGGTAGTAAGCTCGACATTTTTGCCAAGTTCTAATTTGACATCCATGCTCGTGTTAAATGGCGCGGGTGATTCAGTACCTGGTTTTCTTTTATAAACTACATCTTGGGAAAGCGTTTGGCTGTTGCTAAAGGATTCTGGTTTAATCTGCGCTTCGGGGACTAATACACTCCCGCTAATTTGGACAAGATTAGGGTTCAAAGTAAATTTCAATTGCGGAGATATTTTAATGAGATACTCACGCGTATTCATTAAAGAAAAGTCTGTCCCTTCAAGCTGAAGATCGCCACTTAATTTTTTGCCCAGTGGGCCACGTCCTTTAATCAAGAGTTTTTTACCCGCAGAGGCGAGTGACCCTGTGATTTCCCAGTAGTTGTTTTTGCTCAAGACAGCTAGATCAAGACTGTCAACGTTAATACCCAATTGTGTTAGGGCAAAATTGGTTTTTTTAAAGGCTAGATTACTTTCTATTTGGGCCTTGCCTCCAGCCTTGTGATTTTTATTGCGTATTTTGCCACTGACAGTAAAGGTTGGGTCCATGCCTTTGGGAAGCGAGGCGACTAATGAGGGCTTGGCCATATTGGCTTCAAAATCCCAATGCAAAGGAAGTAGGCCTTTAACGTCAGCACTAATTTGCCAATAATCCTGGGCTTGATTGTTTATTTTAGTGGCAAGTTTAACTTGCAAAGCGGGAAGAATTCCAAAGGCGTCTATTCTTCCTTCAGGACTGCTCACTGCGAGTTCTTTGTTAATCTGCCATCGACTATTGCGCCAAATAATCGTTTGTTGTAATTGAGATTTGTTTTTCAGTGAACCCTTAACCGTTAAAGCAATCGGTCCACGTAGATCCCCGTTCCAGGTTATGTGCGCTAAATTTCCCGCAATATGCAATACACCATTGGGAATCACAGCTAATTTAGGTTTAGGATTTAATTGTAGGGTTGCGGTTAAAGCATTGGGGAATTTAGGATCCAATTGCAATTTGCCTTTAATTTTTTGTCCAAGGTAGACAGTATCTACCTCATTTATTTCGCAGGTTTGCGCATTGACAAGGCCTGTTAAGTGCAAGGTATTAAAAATATGCCGGTTGTTATCTTGCTTAACTTCTACAGACTCAGTGGTTAATTGATTGATGACTAATTGGTGCTGCAATAAAGAAAAGAAGCGCCAGTTAACATGCATTTCTTTAATCTTTACTACGGTATTTTTATACTTGTAGTTCAACTCTCCGACGCTAAACTCATCATAAATGCGTCCCTTCAGTTGATGGACTTCTAATGAGCCGGGTAAATACAATTTGCCCAAGCGAATAATAGTGTATAGACCTGGTGTAGTCGTTAGGAAAAAAGATAAGAGGCAAGTTATCCCGATAAGCAATAATAAAAAACTAAACAGGGCTTTTTTTATATATTTGATCATAAGTCAGGCCCCAATCGAATGACTAAACGTGGCCCTGAACCCTCTACACGGTGTAAGCCTCCCGTAACCGGTTGTGCAACACCTATTTTGATAGGACCTATAGGGGATGCCCACATGATACCGCCGCCCACATCGTATTGCATGTTTTTAATACTGGGATTGTAAACTGCACCGGCATCGTAAAAGCCCAGTAAATACCAATTCTTTGCAGTTTCCTTTTGCACTTCAAAACCTGCATAGTTAATAATTTTACCCGGTCCGATAGAATTAAAACTATAGCCTTTTAAATTATCGGTACCACCTAATAATAAAGCTAAGGTTAAGGGCAGTTGATTAATATCTTTAGTAGCAGTGACTCCATAAAGCGCATGGCCATAAAGTCGTAAGCGCAAAGCATCTATAGTTAATGCGGCCTTAGCGTCAACTGATGTTTGTGCAAAATTTAATTTGGACAACAGGGCTTCACTGGCCCCTAATCCGTTAAAAGTTACATTATAGCCAGAAGGTGAGAAGAGTTTGTTTTCCGTTTTGACAAAGCTAAAAGTGGCCTTCGGATAAAAAACAAATTGTCCGGTTGTAGGTTGCTCGGAATAATTAAAACTCTCATACAAGCCATTGATGGAGAGTGTCCGTTGGTATTTATCCAAATTATGTTGTTGTGCTAAAGAGGCAAGCACGGAATTACTGTAACCAGTGTCGTAATTTAAATTCGAAAAATTCCCCGTCAAACTGTATTGATCAACAGCAGGATTTGCACCGGGAACCACGTATTGAGCTTGTAAGGCACTTTGTCGAAAAGATCCTTGGGCAAGCGCATTGAATTTGTGCCCAAGTCGATTCACCGGAATTATGTGCATGGCAGCACGTCCACGAATACCCGTATCAGTTCCATAACCCACACCTAGCGAATAGGAGTATTTTGAAACAGGTTGGAAGTGGACTAGGACGGGGACAGTCGTGTCATCACTAATCTGTGGTTTTACTAGTACCGAATTAAAATAACCGCTGCCCGATAAGTCATTATTGAATTTAAGCACCTGCTCGGCTGAGTAGGTTTGACCCGGATGAAAGGGCACGTAGCGGTGTAATAAAGCTGGATTGATATTGGTGGGATCGAATTGTACTTGACCAAAATAGTACAAAGAACCGGTATCAAAAAGCAGGGTTATTTCTGCCGTGTTGGCCTCTTCATCGATTAAAATTTCTGCTTTTTTAAAGCTTGCGTGTAAATAGCCTAAATTTTCTGCGGTATTCAGAAGTTTAAGTTTGCTTAGGCTGTATTGCTCAGAATCGAAAGGTTGACCAATTTTGATGGGCAATTTGCGGACTGTTTTTAAAAGGGTTGGGTTGCTAGCCCCTTCACCTAAGAGCTGTAAATGATAAGAGCGAATGTAGACTACAGGACCTGTATTAATGTCAATCTTAATATCTTTACTGACCTGTACTTCTACCTCTGCTTTAAAATAACCGAATGGTTGTAAGGCATTTATAATTTGCAGGCGTAACTCTTCCGGGCTTAATTCATTTAAGGGTTTTACTTCTTTAAGCTCATCAAGTCGTTTTTCTAAATTGATTAGGGCTTTGCCTTTTAGGCCATGTATTTGCACAGTAGTTGTTGATTTACTTCCAGCAAACAAATGGCCTGCGGCAATGATTCCTAGAATACAAATAAATTTTTTCATTATTTGGCAATGCTTCGCTTACGCTATAGCATCCGCTGCCTCCAACTTTTTTAATGTATAAATCAAATCTAATGCCTCACGAGCCGTTAATCGATCAGGATCGATACTTGCTAACTTTGCTAAAACAGGGCAAGGCGCCTCGATTATAGCACGAGGTTCGGCAATTGTTTGCTTGGTGGTTTTAATTTGATTCAATTGGCCATTTGCGAGCCGTAAAACTTCAGCTGGAATACCAGCCAGTTCTGCCACTTCTAACCCATAACTGCGGTTGGTTGGCCCAGGTTGAACTTGGTATAAGAAGACTATTCGACCGCCGTTCAGTGAGGCTTGTAAGTGCATGTTACGAATACAAGGCTTTTCCTGCGCTAAGGTAGTTAATTCAAAATAATGAGTGGAAAAAAGGGTGTAGCTTTTGATAGTGGTCGCAAGATAGACGCAGGTCGCATAGGCAAGTGCCATACCATCATGGGTGCTGGTTCCACGGCCAATCTCATCAATTAAGACTAGGCTTTCTGGCGTGGCTAGGCGTAAAATTTGCGCGGTTTCAGTCATTTCAACCATAAAAGTCGAGCGACCAGAGGCTAGATCATCACTGGCTCCGATACGGGTAAAAATGCGATCGATAGGACCAAGACTTGCAGAAGTCGCAGGCACATAACTACCCGTGTACGCTAGCAAGGCAATCAGTGCGGTTTGGCGCATGTAGGTGGATTTGCCGCCCATATTGGGGCCTGTGATCAATAGAATATTTTGTTCTTGATCTAGATTAAGATCATTTGCAATAAAGCGTTCTTGTAAGAGGCTTTCAATCACCGGGTGACGACCTGCTTGAATGTGAATTCCTGGTTTGGTTGTCAATTGTGGACGACACCACTTGAGCCGCTGCGCACGTTCTGCAAAGTTACTTAAAACGTCTAACTGGGCTAAGGCTTGAGCGAGGCGGGTTAAATCGCTGATGTTTTCTTGTAGGGCTTCTAATAAATTTTCGTACAACCATTTTTCGCGGGCCAAGGCTTTGACCTGTGCGCTTAAGACTTTTTCTTCAAAAACTTTAAGCTCGGGAGTTATGTAACGTTCTACATTTTTTAGGGTTTGTTTTCTTTGGTAATTGAGTGGTGCTTTTTCCGCTTGAGATTTAGACAGTTCAATATAGTAACCTTGTACACTGTTAAACCCGAACTTTAAAGTGGATAAACCCGTGCGTTGTTTTTCTGCTGCTTCTAATTGATCTAAGGTTTCATTAGCATTGGTACTTAACTGCCTTAATTCATCAAGGGCTTCATCGAAACCTTGGGCAATAACGCCGCCATCACGAATGAGCATCGGTGGATTATCAATAATTGCTGCGTCTAATAATTGTTGTAGGTCAGGCAAGGGTTTAGTTTGATTTTTAAGTTGGACCACTAAGCTGCTGCGATTATTTTGTAAGCTTTGATTGATTGAGGGAATGAGGTGTAGCGTTGCGCGTAATGCTACTAGATCTCGTGGTCGTGCTGATTTAAGGGCAATGCGCGAGACTATGCGTTCTACATCACAGGTTTCTTTTAGGAGTTGGTGTAGGTCGTTGTCCTGTTGTAAGTGAATGAGTTCTGCCAAGGCGTCTTGTCGTGCTTCGATAACAGCCCGTTGGCGAAGAGGGCGACTGAGCCAGCGGCGCAAGAGACGGCTACCCATGGTGCTGGCCGTTTTATCGATTACTGACAGCAAGCAGTTGTCTTTTTTGCCTTGTGTATTTTCAAATAATTCCAAGTGTTTTTGGGTGGCAGCATCCAGTTGCAAGTAGTCTTCTGAGTGTTCAACCGTTAACGTGTTTAGGTGGGGTAGGGCTTGTTTCTGTGTGGTTTGTAAATAGGCTAGTAAGGCACCGGCAGCAATAAGTGCGGTTGATTGTTGCTCGCCGAAAGCATTGAGGTTGCTTACTGCAAATTGATCGCATAGTAATCGGGTCGCCAGCTCCATGCTAAATTCCCAACCTGGTCTTTGTTTAATGGGAAAGTTATTGCAGTAATCATGTAATTTAGAGTTTTCTGCGAGCAGTAATTCTGCTGGTTGCAGACGGGTTAGTTCGGCTGCTAGTTGGTTTTCTTGCGTGAGTTCCAACATATGAAAACGACCGCCACTTAAGTCAACCCAGGCTAAACCTATTTGTTGTTTGTGTTGGTGGATTGCTAGTAGTAAGTTGTCTTGTTGTGCGTTTAATAGGGCTTCATCGGTCACTGTACCTGGTGTAATGATACGGGTGACTTTGCGTTCTACTGGACCTTTGCTGGTAGCAGGGTCGCCTATTTGTTCGCAGATGGCTACGGATTCGCCTTTTTTGATCAGTCGGGCGAGGTAGTTTTCTACTGCGTGGTAAGGGAGGCCTGCCATGGGAATAGGTTTGCCGTTAGATTGTCCGCGGTGGGTTAGCGTGAGGTCGAGTAGTTGAGCTCCGCGTTTGGCATCGTCAAAAAACAGTTCGTAGAAATCACCCATGCGGTAAAAGAGCAGCATGTCTGGGTAGTCCGCTTTGATGCGTAGGTATTGTTGCATCATGGGTGTGTGTGTTGTTGTCATAAGGCGCGCGCGGTTGTTGAATTTGTTTGATTCTAACAAAATGCTTCGACTCCGGCAAAACAATGCGTTGGGTCATTATGTTGTGGCGCATTAGATCGGTGTAGGAACTAAAATTCTCCAGGACAGGGTGGTAAAACAAATTTTTAAATTTGGGGTCCTTGGGTTATTTTTAAAACACGCTGTTCGCATCCATGCCGCTCTTGAAAGCCATCCATGGCTTTCAAAGGTTTTAAAAATAACCCAAGGACCCCAAATTTAAAAATTTGTTTTACCACCCTGTCCTGGAGAACTTCGGTTCTTGGGGGTTCTGTGCGGCGTGGTTGATTGGTGATGACAAATTGTGGCACGGAACAGACTCCCTTCTCCCTTAAAAACAAGGGAGAAGGGAGCTGCTCCGTGCCACAATTTGTCGAGCACCAATCAGCATTAAGATTCGTGGGGATACATCAGGTCGCAACCCAATCCACATGGTTTAAATAAGATCCTTATGATCATGCATGAGTCATACTGCTTGTGAATTAAAATTTTATTTTACTTAGACTAGGATAAGTCCTTCACTTCATGGTAATATTTGTTAGAATTAAACAGTTTTTCAATTGAAAATAATAATAAATTTAAGGGAGATGGTTATGAAACGTTTGGCACTTTTGGCTTCAACTGGTGTTTTAGCATTAATGTTAACTGCATGTGGCGGTGATAACGGAGCTGTAAAGCCTACTGAAACTACAACACCTGCTGATGCAGCAGTTACTCAACCAGTTGAAAATACAGATGCAGCTAAACCTGCTGATACAAATACAACAACTACAACAACTACAACAACACCAGACGGCCAACAATCCACTGACACACAATCTACTGAAACTAAAAGTAACTAATTATCTGTCAGCAATGATATCCAATAGGGTATTGTTGTTTTGGATTTGAAAAGAACCCCATCTTTATTATATATAGTATGGGGTTTTTGTTTATTAAGGACCCCTTAGAATGTCCTCCACTATCTCAGCACAACTCAATCAAATAGCTCAGAGCTTAAAAAAACGTAACTGGCAATTAGTCACTGCAGAGTCTTGCACTGGCGGTATGCTAGGAAGTTTTGTTACAGAAATTCCTGGTAGTTCCTTATGGTATGAGCGCGGTTTTATTACCTATTCTAATCTTGCCAAGCAAGAGATGCTGGCTGTCCCTGAACAATTATTACTAGATTTTGGTGCAGTAAGTGAAGAGGTCGCTGCTGCTATGGCAAGTGGTGCTTTAAAGCATAGTCGAGCGCAGGTTGCCGTTTCAGTAACTGGCATCGCAGGCCCTGATGGTGGCAGTCCTGAGAAACCAGTGGGTACCGTTTGTTTTGCTTGGGCTATGGAAGGTTTTGCACCACAAACTTTGAAGACGCTGTTAGTCGGTAATCGACAAGAAATTCGTTTGGCTGCTTGTGCGCAGGCTTTTGAGGGTGTGCTTTCTTTACTCACAAATTCTGGCAAATTGCGAATTGCTGATTAATCAGTTTACTGCTTATGTTCATCTGTGTGATAATTTTGTCCTAGCACATATTACAAATGGAAAACAAATGGAAGACAACAAACAAAAAGCATTATCAGCAGCATTACAACAAATTGAGCGTCAATTTGGCAAAGGATCAGTTATTCGCATGGGCGATAGTGCCGTTTCCCGTGATATCGAAGCAATCTCTACTGGTTCTTTAGGTCTTGATATTGCCTTGGGAATAGGTGGCTTACCTAAAGGTCGGGTAGTTGAAATATATGGTCCAGAATCATCAGGTAAAACCTCGTTAACCTTACACGTGATTGCGGAAATTCAAAAATTAGGTGGCACCGCGGCATTCGTTGACGCGGAACACGCGCTGGATCCTAGTTATGCGCAAAAACTGGGTGTTAATGTAGATGAGCTTTTAGTGTCTCAACCCGATACAGGTGAGCAGGCTTTAGAAATTACCGATATGTTGGTACGTTCTGCCGCAGTGGATGTGGTAATTATCGACTCAGTCGCTGCACTCACACCGAAGGCAGAGATTGAAGGCGAAATGGGTGATCATCATGTAGGCTTACAAGCACGTTTGATGTCACAGGCTTTGCGTAAATTGACTGCGAATATTAAGCGTTCTAATACCTTGGTTATTTTCATTAACCAAATTCGTATGAAAATTGGCGTGATGTTTGGTAGCCCAGAAACAACTACTGGTGGTAATGCGTTAAAATTCTATGCTTCTGTACGTTTAGATATTCGACGTTCAGGCTCGATTAAAAAGGGTGAGGAAATTTTAGGCAGCGAAACAAGAGTCAAAGTAGTAAAAAATAAAGTCGCTCCTCCCTTCAAAGTTGCTGAATTTGATATTTTATATAACGAAGGTATTTCACGTGAGAGCGAAATTGTTAACTTAGGTGTACAATTAAACCTTATTGAGAAATCGGGTGCTTGGTATAGTTATAAGCAAGAAAAAATAGGTCAAGGCAAAGAGAACGTTCGCCTCTATTTAAAAGAAAATCCTGCTGTTTCTGCGGAAATTGAAAAACTTATACGTACAGAGTTGTTAGAAAAGAAAGCCCCTTTGCCTAAAGCCAAGGTTGAAGAAGATAACTTTGAGACTATAGATGACTAAAGCATTTGAGAGTGCGTTGCGCCTTTTAACAAGGCGCGAGCACGGTGCTCAAGAGCTTTGCCGCAAGTTAGAGCTCAAAGGTTTTAGCCGGCGGGAAGTGACAGACGCATTGGAACATTGCCAGCGTCTTGAATTACAAAGCGATAGCCGTTTTGTGGAAAATTATTGTCGATCGCGTATTCGACAAGGCTATGGTGTTTTAAAAATTACGCAAGAATTAAAGTCAAAAGGTATTGATAGCGATCTTATTTTTGACGAGTTAAGTAAAGAGCAAGATAATTGGCTCGAATATGCCCGAGAAGTATGGCAAAAAAAAACCAAAGGAAAGATGGATTTGACCTTTACTGAAACACAAAAAATCCAGCAATTTATGTTGTATCGAGGATTTAGTATGGAAGTAATTGTTAAAGTAGCTAAAGAATTTGCCGCTTTGCAGTGAGCCCCTTGATTACATTGTATTAACTCACATTGGTATCTACGAGAAAATGAATAGTTCTGAAATTAGACAAGCATTCTTTGATTATTTTGTACAACGCGGTCACCAACAAGTCGCTTCAAGCTCCTTGGTTCCAGGCAATGATCCTACCTTATTATTCACTAACGCCGGTATGGTGCAATTTAAAGACGTATTTTTAGGTCTTGAAAAACGCCCCTACCAAAAGGCGGTTACTGCCCAACGCTGTGTGCGTGCCGGTGGCAAGCATAATGACTTGGATAATGTGGGGTATACCGCAAGACATCATACCTTTTTTGAAATGCTCGGTAATTTTAGTTTTGGTGATTATTTTAAGCGTGAGGCTATTCAATTTGCCTGGGAATTTTTAACAGTCGTTTTAAAATTACCAGCAGAAAAACTCTGGGTAACCGTCTACAAAGACGATCAAGAAACTGCAGATATTTGGCTTAAAGAAATGGGCGTATCTGCTGAGCGTTTTTCTCGTTGCGGTGAGAAGGATAACTTTTGGTCTATGGGTGACACGGGGCCATGTGGACCCTGCACTGAAATTTTTTATGATCATGGTGCGGAAATTGCCGGCGGACCTCCAGGAAGCCCTGAAGAAGACGGCGACAGATATATTGAAATTTGGAATTTAGTGTTCATGCAGTTTAACCGGGATAAAGCAGGAGTGCTGCATCCTTTACCAAAACCCTCAGTCGACACAGGCATGGGTTTGGAGCGCTTAGCTGCAGTTGTTCAAGCAGTGCATAGCAATTATGAAATTGACAGCTTTCAATATTTGATTAAAGCGATTGCAAAATTGGGTAAGGGTATTGATGTTACGCATACTTCCTTAAAAGTTATCGCGGATCATATTCGTTCTTGTTCTTTTTTAATTAGCGATGGTGTTGTTCCCGGTAATGAAGGCCGCGGTTATGTACTTCGTCGTATCGTTAGACGCGCTGTACGTCATGGTAATAAGCTAGGTTTACCGACACCCTTTTTCTCACAGTTAGTGCCTGCCTTGTGTGCAGTCATGGGTGAAGCTTATCCTGAGCTCATTGCTAACCAAGCCTTTATTGAGAAAGTATTAGTGCAGGAAGAAAATCAATTCGCAAAAACTTTAGAGCAGGGCTTACGTTTATTGCAAGAGCAGATCCAAGGCCTCACTGATAAAGTGATACCTGGGCAAATTGCCTTTAAATTATATGATACTTACGGTTTTCCAATCGACTTGACCGCTGATATAGCCCGCGAGCAGGATTTGCAAGTAGATATGGACGGTTTTAATAAGTTCATGCAACAGCAAAAAGAACAGTCACAAGCGGCGAGTCAATTTACAACCGATTACCATGCTAGTTCACAATTGGATCATCAATCGGAGTTTCATGGTTATGAACACCACGAACTATCCAGTCAAGTGGTTGCTTTGCTGAAAGAGGGTAGCGAGGTTGACAGTTTAGCTAAGGGTGATAGCGGCGCCTTAGTACTTGATCACACGCCTTTTTATGCAGAAAGTGGTGGTCAAGTGGGTGACAAAGGTTTGATTACCGGTAAGGGTTTTAGTTTTCGTGTTAATGATACCCAAAAAACAGGCCAGGCAATTGTGCATTATGGCGAAGTTGTCGAAGGCTCTGTTGCACTAAAGCAAACAGTAAATGCTGAAATCGATACTTTACGACGTGATGCTGTGCGCTTAAATCACACCGCAACCCATTTGCTACATGCCGCTTTAAAACAAATAGTTGGCAAGCATGTGCAACAGAAGGGATCCTTAGTGGATGCGGAACGCGCGCGTTTTGACTTTTCACATTTTGAAGCCCTAACACCTGCGCAAATTACGGAAATTGAGACCTTAGTCAATGATCAGATCCGTGCAAACAATCCAGTTACTACCGAAGTGATGGATATAGAAGCGGCTAAACAAAGTGGTGCAGTGGCACTTTTTGGTGAAAAATATGCTGATGATGTGCGTGTATTAAGCATGGGTGAGTTTTCCAAAGAGCTTTGTGGTGGAACGCATGCAAAACGAACAGGTGATATCGGCTTATTTAAAATATTAGCTGAGTACGGCATAGCTAGTGGTGTAAGACGTATTGAAATAGTAACAGGTAGTCATGCTTTGGCTTGGGTTAACGAGCAGCAAGATCTCATCGAAGAATTGGCGAGCACACTTAAGTGCAATGTGGCTGGTGTGCGGGATAAATTGGCACAATTGCTGCTTGATTCTAAGAAGATTGAGAAAGAATTAGCAAAGTTACAAAGTGAAAAAGTTAAACAATCTGGTGCTGATTTAATGTCTGAAGTTGAGCAGATCAATGGTATTAATGTGTTGATCAAACAGCTTGATGGCATGGAAAGTCAGGCCTTACGTGAGACTTTAGATCAATTGAAATCACGCATGGATTCAGCGGTTATTGTTTTATTTGCGATTGATAATCAAAAAATGAATGTGATTGCCGGAGTCAGTAAAAATATTATAGGTAAAGCCCCTTCGGCCGCTATATTAGTTAAGCATCTCTGTGGCAAGGGCGGTGGTCGTGAGGACATGGCTCAAGGTGGCGGTGTAGTGCCTGAGGATTTACCAGCCAAGATTAATGAAATTAAAACTATGGTTGCACAGGGTTAGTATTCTGATTAAAAGAAAGGATAAGGACGGACTCATGAGCTTCTTCAAGGAATTTAAAGAATTTGCGGTGCGAGGCAATGTGATTGATCTCGCAGTCGCTGTAGTTATTGGTGCTTCTTTTGGGAAGATTGTGACCTCTCTGGTTGATGGCATTATTATGCCTTTAATTGGTTTGTTGCTGGGTGGCGTGAATATTACCAGTCATACCTTCAAGATTGGTGAGATTGTTATCAAGTGGGGTACCTTTCTTCAGACCATTATTGATTTTACTTTAATTGCTTTTGCAATTTTTGTAGCTGTAAAATTTATAACCCTGTTAAAAAAGCAGCAGGCTGAAGAGGGGCCAGCTTTGACCCCAGAACAGGTATTGTTGACTGAAATTCGTGATTTATTGCGTGATAAGAAATAACTTAGCTACCGGCACTCGGTGATGTAGGTTTGTAAGTATCATCATTATCATTATCATGGTCTTGTTCAGCATTCTTTTCTGGTGTACGTCCTGTTTTTATTTCACTTTTATAATCTTTTGGACTACCATAGCCAGCTTTTTCCAACCTTTCTTGTGCAAATTTTGTAGGTAATTGCACGACTTCAATGTCTTGTTCAATATCTTCCTCGTCATTAAGATAAGCTTCTGCCGCACTTCGGTTGGGAGCAGGATTTTGAAAGGATTGTGTCAAACGTTGAACCATGGATTGTGGGGATTGTTCTGGACCTTTCGGTGTCTCTTTTACAGGGTCCGGTGTATCCAAATAGATTTCAGTAGCAGATTGTTTTGGTTGGGGAGGTTCTTTTTCTGCTGTAAAGTTAGCAACTACAGACTTAATCCAATTAAATAGTCGGGTTAAAAGACCAGGTGATTGCGCTTGATCAACGTTTTTTTGAGGCTCTGGGATTGTTGGTTTTGGGGGAAATTGGGTGTTTAGTTTAGTGGTTATGTCTTTATGCTTAACTTCTAACTCAGTGATCTTAGTTTCAATTTCTTTCATTCTTTCACTAGCATCAAACTGTGCCATTTGACTAGTGAGAGTACTGGCTTGTTTCTTCCAAGTTTCTAATGCAGCGCTGGAGAGCTCCAAATCAGTCGTTAGCTGTATAAGTTGTTGTCTTAATGCGTATTCTTCGTTAGTCATAGCAAATCACCTTAATAATGGCCGCCCTTTCCTTAAATATAGACCATAAGGTCATAAAGCGCGCACAATAACTAAAAACAAACCCGTCTTTCGTAGCTTGGGTTGCGACCCATTTTGATTTGTTCTGTTTATTACATGTAGCCTGGATGCAGCGCCAGCGGAATCCGGGTTTCCTTAATGTATGCTGAACCAACCATCGAAATCATTTACGCTAAAGAAAACCCGGATTACGCTATCGCTGCATCCAGGCTACTTTTGATTTGCCCTGTTTATTATGCGGAATCTAGGTTTACATTGAAGAATATCCCAAGTTTTTGGCCAAGTTGGACTATAATTAAACTACGTATGATAGAAAGGATAATCACTATGAACGATTTAATGAACTTGATAGCCCTCATTATCGTTTTTGGCGTGTGTATGTACTTAGTTAATGCTTTTATTCCTATGCCTGGACAGATAAAAAGTCTGTTAAACATCTTGGTATTGATTGTATTGGTTATTTACATTTTGCAATTTTTTGGCATTATTAAGACCATATTACCAATCGTAAGGATCTTGCGGTAATTTAAAGCGCTAATTTTTTATAAATGAAAAAGGGCATACGTGTGATAACAGCCATAATGAACGACCAAAAGGCTGGGAAGTAAAATCTACGTTTACCTTTTTTTATCGCCTTTAAACAAGCCTTGGCACATGCCTTAGGCGGAGCTGCGTAGAAGACTCCAGCTACTCCATAAGTCTGCCGTGTGTCGATAAATCCCAATCGGGCAATGCTAATCGTTTGACTTGTACTAGCCGCTTGCTGCAATCCCTCCAAATAAACCTCTATTGCTGCCTTGCTGCCACCGTAAAGGCTATTTTTGGCGCGTCCTCGACATGCCGCCACCGAACTTAAAAAAAGTAAATTATGGTGCGCTTGTTCTTTTGATAAATAGGCATGAATTAGCTCAGTGGTTGCCAGAATATTAACGCTAATCAATTGCTGAATAGACTTAAGAGTTAAATGCTCGTTTCCAGCAAAATCACTGTGAGCAATAAATAAATCAATTTCATCAGGGTGTGAAGCTAATAACTGGGTAATTGGCTCTACAGTTTGCGCAAATTCGTTAAGGACTACTTCACAATGTGTACCATAACGTAGGCTTAGATCTTGAGCAATGATTGCTAGCTGGTCTGCATTGCGACCAACCAGGATAACCTTTTGACCCTCCTGACAAACAAGATGTGAAAATTCTTCGGCGATAATTGATGTTGCGCCTACAATAAGCCACGTTCTTTGCGTCATTCTTTAATTCCTATTCGTTTTGCAAGGGTTGAGCTTGGAGTACAATGATAATCAGCTAGAACCTCTAAAAATTGCTGGTGTTCAGGGTACATGTTTTTAAACTCAGGGGGCGATAAAAATAAATCTTTGGCGAGATACACTTGTCCATCATTGCTAGTCAGATACGCGTTCATCGCTGCTATGGCGTTTTTTGCTTGGCTATTATGGATAAAATCAATCGCCAGTGTAAAGCCAGGTCTGCAAAAGGAAAGTAAGCCTTCCCCTTGTTGGGTGAATAATTTGAGAACAGCCAAGGTAGGGGTTGCTCCATGCTCTCGTATAAGTTCTAACAGATGATTGATAAGTTGCAAGGCATTATCTACAGCAAAAACGCCTTGAAACTGGACTAGTCCCTGATGACCATAGAGTCTTGTCCAGTTCTTGATAGAATCTAAGGGATTATTAAATTGCTGTAAACTTTGCTCGCTCGAAGATTGAAAATTTGAAAAATACATGCGGTTTATAATTTTCATATTCCATGTTTTTACTAAACCAAAGGGCAATTTAGGAATACTACGGTTTTTGAAGGATTCAACCACATCAGCATCGCAATAGTTTGCAAGGCTTAGAAGTGCACAAGGTTCTTCTTTTAGTAAATCTACCCAAGCTACTTGGTAGTCATGCTGCAACCCTTTAGTAGACATGGTTTTCAGTAGATCTGCGAGAGAGTCAAAGGCTTGTGTAGTCACTTGTACCATGCGAGGTGCTTGTTTCAAGCGAATAGCAAGATTGATAATTATGCCCGTTAAACCAAGACCTCCAATGGTTGCAAAAAAAAGATCAGTATTTTTATCACGACTACAGCGTATTATTTGTTGATTGAGAAGAAGATCTATCCACACAATATGTCGGCCTAAACTTCCTTCTCTGGGATTGTTTTTGCCGTGAACATCATGCGCTATTCCACCACCTAAGGTAGCATGTAGAGTACCTGGTAAAACGGGTGGAATAAATTCTGGGTGCACCAACAATAAATCATTGAATGTGGTTGCTGCTTGGCATTCCAAGACACCGGTTTCACTATCGAAACGGCTTAAATGATTTAGGCGCTGGGTATCAACAAGGTAGCCCTCTTGATTAAAGCAACTGTCGTTATAACTAAGTCCTGCGCCGCGTGCAAGTAGGGGGGCTGTGGTTTTGTAGTGGGCTAGCTCAAACGCATTGTCAGGTCTTAGGCATTCTGATTCAACTTTTACGGCTTGGCTAAAATTGCTTAACTTTATTTTTTTACTTCGCATAGATCCATCCAATCGCTTTAATTCCGCACTGATTTCAGCAATTCTCAATTTGGTGGGCGCGTAGCGCCTACGTTCCGCGGACCTATGGCCACGGAACGCAGGCGCTACGCGCCCACCAAATTAATAGTTGCTGCACTGATTTTGGCATGATTTATTTATTATTGAAACCAAGATACTATAAGTCATAACCACATAATAAAGGAGTTATTATGAGAAAAATGTTTATCCTACCAATGCTTATAGTTACCGCAGCGCTATCCTTTCCGCTTTATGCCGATGATGATCCGCAAGATGACATAGGCGCGCAGAAATTAGATAACATGGAGTGTGTTGATGAAAGCACGCAAAACTGTATTAATGACGCCTGTCTAAATTCTGATGAAATCGATTGCGAACAAAATTGTAAAAAAATGTCACAAGAAAAATGCCAACAACAACAAGATGAATAATTAAGGATTTTATGAGCTTGTTAATTTTGTCCGAAACAGACGTGAAACAGTGCATCACTATGCCCCAGGCAATAACGGTGATGGAACAAGCTTTTAAAGAGTTTTATGCCAATCAAACTATTCTACCATTACGTACTTCTTTACCAGTAGCAAAAGAAGACGCAGTGATGCTCACTATGCCTGCTTACTTAAACCATCAAAATGCCTTAGGGTTAAAAGTGGTTTCTGTTTTTCCTAATAATAAAACTAAAAACCTACCAGCTATCAATGGTGTAGTGCTTTTACTCAATGCACAAACCGGCGAACCCCAGGCTCTCATGGATGCTGGATATCTAACTGCTTTAAGGACCGGTGCAGTATCCGGACTTGCCACCCAATATTTAGCTAAAAAGGACGCAAAGCATTTGGCACTAATTGGTGCGGGTGCTCAGGCACTAACCCAATTGGAAGCAGTGGCAGCAATACGTCCTATTGAACGAGTGACGATCTGGTCACGAAATTTTGAGAATGCCCTGGAGTTCGCAAAGCAGATAGACAATCGATTTGAAGTACAGTGCTTCCATACGCTCAAAGAAACTATTAAAGAGGCAGATATTATTTGTACAGCAACTGCTAGTACGGAACCCCTAATTCATTGGGCTGATTTAACTGCAGAGGTTCATATTAATGCTGTGGGTTCACATAACCATCACATGGTTGAGATTGCCAATGATGTCATGGCAAAAGCGACCGTAGTAGTAGATCAATTGGAAGCGGCCTTAGCAGAGTCTGGTGAGGTTTTTTCTAGTGTACAAAGCCACGTGTTGCGAGTTGAAGATATTATTGAGCTAGGTAAATTATTGTCCCAGCCACTGCCTATTCATTCGAAGCAGATAACCGTTTTTAAATCGGTGGGTTTAGCAATACAAGACATTAGTATTGCTCAAGCAATTTATACCAATGCCCTGCTAAATGGAGTAGGCTCAGTTATGTGAATGGCCTAGCTGTCCATAGACCCGGGGCCAGAGTCATTCTTTCCTGTTGTGGATCCGCAGGGTTAAAAAATTTTAAGCCAGGGATCTGGTTCGTTTCAACTTTATGTAATCCTGCTTCCTCTAACTCGGCTTGCGTCGCCTTTTCAATAACTGCTAGTAAAAACGCCCACCCAGCTACAGATCTTTGTAACCAGTAATAGGGGGAGCTTGAGATCATTTCACCCTGTGCTAGTATAGGCGGGCGCAGTTTAGTCAGATCTTTAGCTTTGATCCCGCGAATGAAATCCGGGTTTTCACGGGTAAAAGTATTGAGAATTTTGCAACCTTCTTCTGTACCTGCAAGCATATAAAGAACAGATGTATTGGTTTCTGGGCCAGCTTCTTCAGTACGTACTTTTACCACATCCAGGGGAGATATCTCTTTAGCAAGTTTGGGGTTGAGTGCTAATAGTTTGCTGAGGATTCGCTGTCCACGGTCAGTAGTACTTAACCAATATAAGGTTGAAACACCGTCAGTTATACGGCCTCTTAAGCAAGGTTTGATTAAATCCGCGGCGGTGATTTGTTTGGCTGCTTCCGGATTGTTATCAATAAAATATTCAAGGAAAGTTGCGCCTGCTACAGTTACAGCCAAATTACTGAGAGGTGAGGTATTAGCCCAAACGTCTGCTTCCTTTGCTCTGCATCGAGTAAAATCCGCTGCAGTAAACCCTTTGATAAGATCAGGATTTTCTGCACAGATCATTTGCAATAATCCAACACGGTCCTCTTTTTCGCAAAGATTACTCAAGATGGACGTATTGGAAGTGTAACCAATATTATCTGGACGAGCTAAACTTATATCCCGTGCTGAAATATTTTTGCAGATGCCCGGGTTAGCTGTGATGATTTTTTTAAGAATTGCTGTACCCGTTGTGGTAGAACTTAATCCAAAAAAGCAGCAAACAGTTTGTAGAACTGCAGGGCGAAAAAATAAGTGTTCAGCGGTGATTTTAGTGAGAAGACTAGGTTGTAATTCGAGAAGCTTAGCAAGGCATTGGTGGCCTGCTAGAGTTGATGTTAACCAATACATTGAAGATATGTCGTCATTTCCTCTTTTAAGCAACACATTGGGATCAAGATTTTCACCTACGTCTTTGTTTTTCTCAAGTATCATTTTAAAGATGTTTTGGCCTAAGGTGGAACAGCTGAGTAAAATGCATAGCAGACTAGGGCCGTTTTCACCTACAGGTTCACTAAAAACAGCTGCACTCAGTGCAGGTGCCAAGGTTTCATTCAAATTGAGAAGTGCTTTTAGTATATGTTGTCCAGTCTCATCGTCTGCTAATAGCTGTAAAATGGATGTGTGCTTGGGTTTTCCATTGTGGGTGAAACGTTTGCGCAGCAGCGTTTTTGCGTCTACCTGCATAGCCAAACTAGGATCTTTTACTAGCCAGTTGCTGAAAATCAAGCGACCATCCGGATTGGCTAACATCCAATATAGAGCTGTTGTATTTGTATCGGCACCAAAATTTGCTAAGGGTTTACCGAAATCTTCAGCTGTGATGTTCTTAAAGGCACCAGGATTTAGACTGTATAATTTATGGAGTAATTCACGACCTTTCGGATCGGTTGCTAACCAAAATAAAGGACTAGCGCTAGTTGTGACAGTCGCAGATTTTGGTGGTACTTCGCAGAGTAATTGGGAAGTGATTCTATGAGCAAATTTATTGACGTGTTCTAGGAAAACTCTAATAAAGATAGGTCTGCTACGCGAGGTATTTAAAACATTCGCGAAAAGTGAGATCTGTTGAACAGGCATCTTATCAAAAATGAGCTCCATGGCATCTGGATGATTGACTAGATATAGAAGATTATCAGGTGTTGCCAGATTGGTCATTCCATTGATAAAGGTTTCAGCAAGGAATGGTACTACTTTTGCGGTATGTGTTTTGGTATCAGTCGTTTTCGTTTTAGCTTGCGCTTTACTCTGTGCTTTTGTGGCAGTAGTTGAACTTGAGGAAGAACTCGAGGACGAACTGCTAGTACTACTTGTAGAGCTTGCGCTACTTGCTACTGCTTTTTGCGCTGTTGCTGTCGGTGCTTTTGCTTCTTTTTTGGTTTTCCTTTTGGGAGTAGGAAGAGAAAAGTCTTCACGCAATACGTTAAACTCCGCTTCAGTCTTCTTACAGTCTTTTATATATATTTCTTTAGCTCTGGCAATATCACCTCGCACTAAATGCGCTTTAACTAGATCAAACCAAGCTGCCTGATTGTCTTTATCAGTAGCAGCTTGACTGGAACTAGTAGACGTATTTGAAGTAGTGCTTGAACTTGAACTAGAGTTAGTTTGTGCCGCTTGTTTGCAGACAGCCTCTAAGGATCCTGTAATATGACGCAATTTATGATTTTTGTCTTGGCAGATGTATAAACTTTCTGTAGCTCGGGTGAGGGCGGTGTAGACGCCAGAAAAAGCCGGGGCAAATTTATCTTGACCTTCTTGCCTTTTGGATTGCAAAGCGGGGTTTTTCTCTAACTTATCTAATTCGTTATTGGCATCGTAAAAAATATCTTGATTGAGTAGGTTGTATATTAAGATATTTTTGAACTCAAGGCCTTTGATTTCTTCTGGTGTGTAGACCAATTGTGTATTAAATAATTTTTTGAGTTCTTCCTTATTATTTTCCTGGGTAATAATAGCAAAATCTGCTGAGGGAGGATCTTTGCGAAACTTTGCAACCATTGCGTCTAGATCGGTAGTCCATTCCAAAGTTCCTGAATTTTGAAGTTCAGGATTGCTGCTTATTGGAGGTACCTTATTTTTAGTGAGTTTATATTTAGCATCATTTAAGGCATTGGCCATTTCTACAAATTTAGCTGGGCAGCGGTAAGAAAAAGGCAAGTTAATTTCATTGACCTTATTGCTTAGGGCTGCCAAAGTTTCGCGTATAAAAGGGGTTTTTGCTTTGTTGTCATCTAGGTTTTGACTATTGTCTTCGCAGTAGGCTATTTGTCCGTCTATGGCTAAATGGGCTAGGCTTTTTAATTGCAATACTGATAAATCTTGTGATTCGTCGACTACCACTCGTTCAAAGACTCCAGTAGCCTTGGGACTGTAGAAGGGTAGGTGAATTTCGTTGGAATTTTTTAGTTTTTCTAAATAGACTGTATAGGCTTTATAGAGCCATTTTCTCTGCGCTTGTTCTTTGAATAAAGATTGTTTTTCACCTCGCTGCAGGTAGGTCGCTTCCGAATCCATACCAGAGATAATACGAAACTCTTGGTAGATAAGATCTTTGTCGGCATTGTCAGGGTATTTAGTGTCTAAGGCAGTTTTACCCAGTGCTTTTACCAAATTTAAATAACGAGTACTATATTCTTTCAACCAAGTAAAAAAAGCGTCTTTTTCTACCGGTTTTTTTGATTCTTGGTTGGTATTTTCAGAATCTTCGTCCAAGTCTGCGATGAGATCCTCGTAGCAGCAGATCTTAACGAGATCATCAGGTAAACCTTGAGCAATAGGTAGACTTTCCCAAGAGTTTGCTATGTTGTCAGCCAGGTTACGTGACTTACAGACATACAGAAAAGGGCCTTTTTGTTTGCTGCCCACCCATTTGGTCATTAATGAAAGAGCGACACTGGATTTACCAGAACCTGGGGCACCGCTGATAATCATTGGAAGGGCGGTATTAGTAACAGCTTTTTGCGCTTCATTCATGCGAATAAATTTTTGATTGAAATAGTCAATGTGCTTGTAGTTATAGGCTTCATCGTTGTTTGAGCTTAGGGGGTCAAGTTCTGCATGTGGTTTAAATAATTGGTCATTTATTACTTTTTTAGAGAGGGATTCGCCATTAAGTTCTAGATAATTTCTCAGCACTTTTGGCTTTAAAAAGCGTGAGTTCTGGTATTTATGGTTGATCACTTCGTCTAAGAGCAGTAGGTAGCGTTTATTATTGATCGTAATTACGGTGAATAAGAGGCGGTCGCTCTGGTTTATACGAACACTAAAAACATTATGCCCAGCAAGTTTTTCCAGATTTAAGCCGTGGTAATTACCTTCCATGATTTTAGCAATTGTGCCCTGGTATTTATCCGCCAGCATATTGCTGTCAAGTATACCTTCCCAATGAAATATATCAGCCATGCTGTTCATGCTCAAATTTGGTTTTAAGAGGGTTGTTATTGTACATGTTTTGGTCGAGATGGTCAATGGGAACCCCTCTACTTACCATGCTATATAGCCCCTACGTAACGCGCTATATACCCCCTACGTACCACGGCCGAAGGTCCGCGGTATCCAGAGATCTTTGTTCTTGCTTTATGCATGGTATCCAGAGATCTTTGATTAGATCGGCTCTGGATTCCGCGGACCTTCGGCCGCGGAACGTGGGGGAGGGGGAAGCGCGGAAACTACAGTGTGAGATTTATGGACTTACAGTCGCAGGACTGCTGATTTCTCTGATTAAGTTTATCCCTGCGCCTCCAAGATCAGCGAGATTGAAGAAAATGCTAGGAATAATACAGCAAGTGAGCACTGCTGTAGTAAAAAGAGTTTCTTTGGCTAATACAAAGCTCTTATCAGCATCTTCGCGATCGGAAAAGGCCAGTAGATATAATCCTTTGATTGCGTAGAATAACGATTGCAGCAAATGATCGATTGAGAGAATTGTATAAGCTATCGGAGCGGTAAACACCGTTGATGCACGAAAAAAACCGTCTGAATATGATTGAAAAGGTTTAAATAAAATAGAGCTCAAAGGTTTTAAAGTACAGAGCATTGAATCAGCTACTTCATCCATGACTCCGTTTGTACAAACTAATAGTAAGGCTCGGCTTACATTTAAGGTTTCTTCAAATGACATCTTGCACCTCTACAAATTGATTCCGTTCTATGTTTTCCCGTAGTAAACAATTCTATTACGGGAAAGAGAATTACACTGGCGATGCTGCTCCTGTAGCGAAGTGTTCTCTTGCGCTATTAACGCAACTTAAGGCCAAGTCAATCAGGTTCAGTAGAGGACTTATGACAGCAGAGAAAGCAAACATGGCTGTTAACAGAAAGTGACTGATAAATTCTTTACAATTTTCAATAGCTGCATCGTTATTTCCACGACAGGCCTCATAAATTCCGCCCATAACGAAGTTGACGCATGAAGCGGCGGTACTTAAGCCAAGTACAGTAAATGCTACGGGGCTGGTGAAAACGGTTGCTGCTTTAAAAAAAGCATCTGATTTAGACGCGAAGGGTTTGAAGCAATGCGCAAAGTAGGGTTTTTTGTCAGTGGAAAATTGTGTTAAGGTTTTACCATAGGTCCCTGTAAGTTCGAAGATGGATTGTTGATTTTCTTTTAACCTTTCCTCACTAGTCATATTACCTCTCCAATATCTAATTATTGACCAAGGAATGGTAACACAATAAAAAATTGGGGCAATTAATTTGTGTGTCAAGTCATTGACAACTTCAGGGCGTCGACGCCAATTTTTAAGGTTTTAAACATCTATCTTACTGATAAATAATACTATTTTTTAATGGCATGTGTTTTGCATGATTAGCATGGTCGAGGCGATCTTGCTGTTTTTACAGTGGGATAAGCTTAATTCTGTCAGAATTGAATGGATTACCTATGGCTGAAAAAGAAGTGTTATCCCAAGAAGAAATAGATGCACTGCTTGAATCAGTTGACGAACCTGTTGAGGGGGAGACTCAAGCTGCAGACGGCGATAGTGCACGGGGTCAAGTCGAGGGTTCAGGTGCTGCGATTAAAGCAATTAACTTCACGGGCCAAGAGCGTATCGTTAAAGGGCAGTTGCCCGTACTCGATAAAATCTACGATAGGGCTGTGCGCCTCTTTACAGCCGATATCTACCAACTGGCTGCCAAAGATTTTGAAATCAAACAAGAGCCTTTAGCAATCGTTAAACATCGCGATTTTATGTCAGGCTTACCTAATCCTAGTTTGATGAATATATACAAATTTAAACCTTTACGAGGTAAAGGCATAGTCCTCTTCGACAGTACCTTTGTATACGATCTAGTTGATTATTATTTCGGTGGTAGCACTCAGTTTTTTGCGCAAAAGGATAAAACGGATTTCACAGCGACTGAAATGCGCGTGATGGAATTAGTGACCAAAAAATTGGTAGCCAATTTAATTCACGCCTGGGAGCCCATAATTAACTTGGATGTTACCAAAGTGAATGTCGAAACCAACCCTCAGCTAGCGTCCATTACTGAACCTGATGAAATGCTCTTAATTGCGCGCTTTTCCATGGATTTTGGTAAAGAGTCGGGATCTTTTTATTTTGTTCTACCGTATTCAATGCTTGAGCCCATCAAACAACAATTAGAACTTGGAGCTTCCAGGCCAGACGAAGAAATTGATCCTAACTGGATTAATTCTTTGAAAGAAGAGCTGATGGATGTTGAATTAACAGTGACAGCTTCCATGAGTGAAACCTTTAGTTCTCTGGGTAAAGTAATGGCTTGGCAAGCGGGTGAATTTGTCCCCTTAGAAATGAGTGACTCGGTTACCTTAGACATTGAAGGAACCCCCAGTTTTACAGGAACTTTAGGCAGCACCAATGACAAACGTGCTTTAAAAATTATAAAAAAAATAAGTTATTAGGGGAAAAAAATGACGCAAGAAAGCGAAACAATTGTTGAGCCAACTAATACAGTCGAGGCCTTACCACAAGAACACGACAGTGAAAAAATGGAACTGATTTTAGATATCCCTGTGGCGGTTACTGTTGAGATTGGCCGTACCAAAATGACCATTCGTAATTTACTGCAACTTAACCAAGGTGGCATCGTGGCCTTAGATCGCTTGGCCAGTGACCCACTGGATGTTCTAGTCAATGGTACCTTAGTTGCGCATGGTGAAGTCGTCGTGGTGAATGACAAATTTGGGGTGCGACTGACCGATATAGTGAGTAAAGCAGAACGGATTAAGCGATTAAAATGAGTAAATCCATACGCCAATTAACTGCCTATTGCTTGTGGGCATTCAGTAGCAGTGCTCTTGCCTTGCCAGACTCTAACCCTGCGGTAATCAGTCACGCAGAACTAGGGCGTTTGGTCTTGGGACTGGCCTTGGTATTAGCCATCATTTTCATCTTATCCTGGTTGGTGAAACGTTTAAATTCGGTGAACTTAGGCATCAATAAAGGGTTTCAATATATAGGCAGCATGGTTTTAGGACCTAAAGAAAAAATAATGTTGGTCAAAGTGGGAGACTTGTATTTATTAATGGGTGTGACTTCAGGTGCGGTCAATCTACTCTATGATTTTGGCACCCAGTTACCTGAGGGTTTTGATCCCGAAAATAAAACGAGTTTTGCTCAAATCCTTAAATCAGCGGTTGGGAAATCTTAATATGAAAACGACAACGCGCATGTTGTGGGTTCTGCTACTGGGACTTGTCCCTATGGTAGTCTTGGCTGCGCCCTTAGCTCTTCCGGCTGTTACCATGCAACCAGGTGCCAACGGAGCAACTTCCTATTCCGTGAACTTGCAAATCCTCATTTTCATGACGTTGTTGAGTCTGTTGCCTGGCATTCTAATGGCGATGACCGCTTTTACCCGTATCATCATTGTGCTGTCAATTTTACGGCAGGCAATTGGGATGGCACAGACACCTACCAACCAAATTTTGTTAGGTATAGCCTTGTTTATGACCTACTTTGTGATGGCACCGGTTTTTAATCAAATTAACGACAATGCCATACAACCTTATTTAGCAGAGAAAATACAATTTCCTGAAGCTATTGATAAAGCACAAATTCCATTGCGCGGATTTATGCTGGATCAAACACGAAAAAATGACCTGTCCATGTTTGAGAAATTTGCCAAAAATAATCCAGCAACTATCGATGAAATTCCAATGAGTGTGGTAATCCCAGCATTTATTACTAGCGAACTTAAGACCGCGTTTCAGATTGGTTTTATTTTATTCCTGCCTTTTCTAATTATTGATTTAGTGGTGTCAAGCGTGTTAATGGCCATGGGTATGATGATGTTATCCCCTTTGATTATATCCTTGCCTTTTAAAATTATGCTTTTTGTGATGGTGGATGGATGGACTTTGGTGTTGGGTTCGCTTGCTAAAAGCTTTGCTCTGCCCTAGGAGGCCTTATGACCCCAGAAACAGTGGTTGCCTTATTCAGCGAATGTATTTATGTACTCTTATTGATGTTAACCGTACTCATTATGCCAGGGTTATTGGTAGGTCTAGTAGTTGCTATGTTTCAGGCCGCCACGCAAATTAACGAAACTAGCTTAAGTTTCATACCCAAATTATTCGTCACCTTTTTGGTTTTGGTCTTTGCGGGTCCTTGGTTGTTGAAAACGATAATCAATTACACTGATGCCTTGATTAGTAATATCCCTTATTTGATAGGGTAGGGATTGACGATGGATCTGGATTATCAAACGGTATTGCGAGTGTTTAGTCAAGCCGTGTGGCCACTTGGCCGCTTGGGTGGTTTGTTACTTACTATGCCTGTTTTTTCCTCCATAATGATTCCCAGTCGCATTAAAGTTTTTTTTATTTTTGCTCTGGCATGGATTTGTGCGCCAGCCATTCCTGAGCAATTAAGTTTCGTTAATTTCAATGGCGTCTATCTAGTCTATATGATGCAAGAAGTTTTCTTTGGCTTGCTGATGGGATTTGTAATGCAATTGGTTTTTCAGGTCTTTGTTTTAGGCGGACAAATAATTTCTATGCAAGCGGGTATGGGTTTCGCGGTGATGGTTGACCCTTCGAGTAAAGCTAGTGTGCCCCTTATAAGTCAGTTTTATTTGATGATGGTCACCTTGATTTTTCTGGCACTCAACGGACATTTAGCTTTACTCGATTCAGTAATACAAAGTTTTACGATGATGCCGGTGGGGCAAGTGAATTGGGATAGTTCGACTGTTTGGCGAGTGATTCTCTTTTCGGGATGGATGTTTAAAGAAGCGGTTTTAATTTCAATACCTGCGCTCCTGTCCTTATTGATAGTGAGCTTGTCTTTTGGAATTATGGCAAGAGCGGCACCGCAATTAAACATCTTTTCGCTTGGTTTCCCCATTACCCTATTAATGGGAGTGCTCATTATAAAAGTAGGTTTACCCAGTGTTGGCGCACAAATTGCAGACAGTATTGAACAAGGGATGTATTTTATTAAAGGGATGTTGCACTGATGGCAGAAGAAGAACAGTCACAGGAAAAAACCGAACAGCCCTCGTCCAAGCGACTGAAAGAGTCGCGTGATAAGGGGCAGGTTGCTCGTTCTAAAGATTTCAATACTACGGTAATTTTACTGTTTAGTGGCGTTGGCTTTTGGGTTTATGGTGCGCAATTATCGCAACATTTAGCCGCAATGATGCGTCAAGCTTTTGAGTTTGATGCCCAAGTTATTCTCACGCCGATGGTCGCGGTCACTCGCTTAATCCATTTAGCCCAATCCGGCCTTTGGGCACTGGTTCCTATTTTGATAGTGATTTTCTTGTTATCTCTTTGTGCACCTATTATTTTAGGGGGCTGGGTGTTTAGCGGCCAAGCTTTGCAACCAAAGATGTCACGCTTAAGTCCCTTAAAAGGTTTTATGCGTATGGTTTCGATGAAAAGCTTTGTTGAGATGATCAAATCCTTTTTTAAATTTCTGATTATTGCTGTTGTATCGATTTTGGTTTTGAAAGTGCATATTCCATTATTGTTGTCGCTTGCAAAAGCGCCTATTGATGTTGCGATTATCACTGGAAGTTATTTGATTATTAAATCTTTCGTGTTTATCGCCTCTAGTCTTATTTTAATTGCGTTGGTAGACGTGCCTTTTCAATTATACGAACACAATAAAAACATCAAAATGACAAAACAAGAAGTCAGGGATGAATACAAAGAAACCGAAGGAAAGCCCGAGGTTAAAAGCGCTATCCGACGTGCACAACAAGAGATTGCTCGCAGACGTATGATGGCTGAAGTGCCAAAGGCCAATGTGATTCTCACCAACCCAACACATTACGCCGTTGCTATTAGCTACAAGCAAAAAGGAAATAAAGCTCCCGTTGTTGTGGCTAAGGGCAAAGATTTAATCGCTTTCCAAATTAGCAAAGTGGCGAAAGAACACCAGGTACCTATACTTTCTGTTCCGCCCTTAGCGCGTGCTTTGTTCTTTTCAACCAAACTAAATGCTGAAGTTCCACGAGGTTTGTATGTCGCTGTAGCGCAAGTATTGGCTTATATTTATCAGCTGCGTGATAGACAACGTTATGATTACAAACCCGCTATTTTACAGAATGTTCCCATCCCGCCTGAGCTGGCGCGTGAAGCAGAGGAGGAGGTATGATGGCTTCTTTAAGTTATTGGATTCGACAAGGTTTAGGTACGCCTTTGATGTTGGTGGTCATGCTCAGCATGATGATGTTGCCCTTGCCTACTTTTCTATTGGATATCTTTTTTACCTTTAATATTGCCTTGTCGTTGGTGGTTTTATTGGCAGTAATTTATAGCGAAAGGCCTTTGGATTTTGCGGTATTTCCTACGGTAATTCTCTTAGCCACTTTACTGCGTTTGGCCTTGAACGTGGCGTCCACCCGGGTTGTATTATTGAACGGACAAAACGGAACTAATGCAGCGGGACAGGTCATTGAATCTTTTGGTGAGGTGGTAATTGGTGGAAACTATACGGTAGGTCTAGTGGTTTTTATCATTCTAGTGGTTATTAATTTCGTGGTGGTGACCAAGGGTGCTGGGCGTGTATCAGAAGTGAGCGCGAGATTTACACTAGATTCTTTGCCTGGTAAGCAAATGGCAATTGATGCGGATCTGAATGCAGGTCTAATCAATCAGGAACAGGCGATAAAAAGGCGAACCGAAGTAGCGCAAGAAGCAGATTTTTACGGCTCCATGGATGGAGCAAGTAAGTTCGTGCGCGGAGATGCGATAGCAGGTATTTTGGTGCTAGTGATCAATATAGTCGGCGGCTTGATTATTGGTGTCTTGCAACATGGCATGACCTTTGAAAATGCCTTACATAATTATATTTTATTAACTATTGGAGATGGCTTGGTAGCTCAAGTTCCTTCTATAGTATTGTCGACTGCTGCAGCCATTATTGTTACTAGAGTTTCCAGTGCGCAAAATATGGGGCAAGCGGTACTTTCCCAAGTGCTATCGAATCCACGATCGTTAATAATTGCAGCAGCGGTAATGGGGATGATCGGTATTATTCCTGGAATGCCACACATTGCCTTTATTCTACTGTCTGCAGGACTTGGGGGTATAGCCTACTTGTTTATCAATCAACAAAAAACCAAGCAAATCCAGGATGATGAAGCCAAAGTAGAAATTGCACCAACTGTCGATCCGGCTAGCACTGACTTGTCTTGGGATGATGTAAATCCAGTAGACGTTATCAGTTTAGAAGTGGGCTACCGTTTAATTCCCCTGGTGGATAATGCACAAGGGGGAGTATTGTTATCGAGGATCAAAGGGGTACGCAAGAAAATATCCCAAGAACTGGGTTTTCTCATACCTTCTGTGCATATTCGGGATAATCTGGATTTAAAACCTAATCATTACCGTCTTAGTTTGGCGGGGGTGATTATGGGTGAAGCTGAAATTCACGTTGATCGATGGATGGCAATTAATCCCGGGCAGGTATTTGGATCTCTCGATGGTATTCATGGGCAAGACCCGGCTTTTGGTTTGGATGCTGTGTGGATTACTGAAAGTCAAAAAGAGCAAGCTCACACTTTAGGCTATACCGTAGTGGATGCTTCCACAGTAGTTGCAACACACTTGAGTCAAATTTTGAATCTTAATAGTCAACAATTGTTGGGTTACGAAGAAACGCAACAATTATTGGATAAATTGGCAGTTAACTCTCCTAAACTGGTGAAAGAGTTGGTGCCTGATGGACTGAGTCTGGGTATGGTCAGTAAGGTATTGCAAGGTTTACTAACCGAACATATTCCTTTAACGGATATTCGAACGATAGTCGAAACTTTGGCGGAAAATGCGCCAAAATCGAAAGACGGTGAGTTTTTAATTAGCCAAGTACGAATTGCTCTTGCGCGACTAATTACGCAAAAAATAAGTGGCTTGAATGAAGAGCTACCCATTATTACACTTAAGCCTGAGTTAGAGCAACTCTTGCAAAATACCATTCAAAATAGCGGTGCAGGTGGGGTGAGCTTTGAGCCGGGCATGGCGGATAAAATTCAGCAATCTTTGACAGAGTTTGCAATTGCCCAACAAGCCAAACAAGAAAGCGCTGTTTTAGTGGTGCAACCAGCGATTCGCGCAGTGTTGGCACGATTTGTGCGTAACATATCTAGTGACTTCTATGTTTTATCGTATCAGGAGATTCCTGATAACAAACAAATACGCATTATTGGCACGGTAGGGTAGGTAAATTTGGATTAGCATAATAGCCAGGAGGCTTTATGAAATTAAAACGCTTTGTTGCTGCGGATAATCGCAGTGCGATGCAACAAATTAAGGCGACCTTTGGTCCTGATGCCGTTATCTTATCTAGCCATAATGTCAAAGACGGGGTTGAAGTAGTTGCGGCAATTGATTTTGATGAATCGGTGTTGTCGGCCCATAACGCAATAGCAACCGCAGAACCACCCAGTCGAATAGATAAATTTGCCGGACAAACGCCGCTTGATGATATGCGTCAAGAAATCCAAACCTTGCGCGGAATGTTAGAAGCGCAATTAAGAGGCACAGTAGGATCTCAGCATCCACTGCATACCATCTTATTACAAAAATTATTGTATTTAGGAGTAAGCCATCCCACAGCAGCTACTTGGGCCCGCTCAGTGAGCTCTAGTAGTAACGAGCAACGGGCATGGCAACTTATTCTTGCTCAGGTCACCGAACAATTACCTATTAGAGACACACGTCGTATTGAGGAAGGGGGTATTTATGCCTTCGTTGGACCTACTGGTGTCGGTAAAACGACAACCCTTGCCAAAATTGCGGCACGTTTTACCTTGCGTTTTGGTGCCGATAAATTGGGTTTAGTGACTATGGATACTTACCGTATCGCAGCACAAGAACAATTGGTGCTCTATGGTAAAATTTTGGGGGTTAAGGTCTGTGTGGCCCACGATGAAGTGAGTTTGACCAGAGTATTACGGCAATTGAGTGACAAGAAATTAATACTAATCGATACGGCTGGAATGAATCCTGCCGATGAACGCGTCGCGCAACAAATGGCAGTCTTAAGTGGCCATTTGCAATCGATTGCAACGGTTTTAGTGTTACCCGCTACAAGCCATTACCAAGTGTTAATCGAAGCTATAAAACGCTATCAGGCCTATCACGTGGATCAATGCATCCTAACCAAACTGGACGAATCTCTAGCAATAGGCGGTGCCTTGAGTGCGGTCATTGAGTCAGGCTTGCCAGTGAGTTATTTAACGCACGGGCAGAGGGTTCCCGAAGACATAAAAATGGCTACACGTCACCAACTTGTTGAGTTGTTTGCCGAGCAGGAACTGCAATTGTTCGAAGCAGAAAAGAAGTTAAGCCAAGAGCAATCCAGAGTTGGGAGAGAGCAATATGTCTAAGGGTAATAATAGCCTTGGCGATCAGGCCGCAGGTCTTAGAAATTTATCGCGAACCAAACCTGTGAAAGTGATTGCCGTAACCGCCGGTAAAGGCGGAGTAGGTAAGAGTAATGTATCGGTGAATTTGGCGGTCGCTTTGGCACAGCAAAATAAAAATGTGATGTTGTTAGACGCGGATTTAGGATTGGCGAATATTGATATTATGTTGGGCTTGCATACTAAATACAATTTATCGCATGTGATTCAAGGCACCTGTCATTTAAGTGACATTATTTTACACGGGCCTCATGGCATACGCGTAATACCCGCCGCCTCAGGCACCGAATTTATGACGCAGCTTAGCTCAGCTGAGCATGCGGGAATCATTGATGCTTTTAATGAGCTGACTGATGATCTAGATTACATGATTATTGATACGGCTGCGGGCATCTCAGATACGGTTTTAAGTTTTACTCGCTCATCGCAGGAGTTGATTGTCGTAGTTTGTGATGAACCGACATCATTAACGGATGCCTATGCATTGATCAAAGTAATGAGCAAGCGTTATGAATGGACGCATTTTCATATCTTGGCCAATATGGTCAGGGATATGAAAGATGGGCGTGAATTGTTTAATAAGCTCTTTCGTGTGGCTGACCAGTTTTTAGATGTCAATCTTGAATACCTCGGCGCCATTCCTTTTGATGAATGTGTGCATCGTGCAGTAAAAAAACAAAAACCGGTCTTAATTGCTTACCCTGAGTGTAGTGCCGCAACCTCATTAAAAATTTTAGCCGAGACTGTAGAAGGCTGGTCTTTTAGAAAAAATGTCGGTGGAAATACCAGTTTCTTTTTAGAAAGATTAGTAGCAGGTGAAAATTAAAAAAGTCGCTATACTTAAAGTGTATTAAATAGAATAAGAATTATAAATCTTTAATATCCCTGTGCTGTTATTGTAAGGAGAGTGTCGTGGATGCTTTGGCTGCATACAGCAAAGTAAATCAGCAAACGCAGGAAACACTGGTCAAAAGTCATGCACTTTTAGTGAAGCGTATCGCCCATCACTTACTGGGACGTTTACCGCAAAGTGTACAACTTGATGATCTTATTCAAGCGGGAATGCTAGGTTTGCTTGAAGCTGCAAGACATTATGATTCTTCAAAAGGCGCATCGTTTGAGACCTATGCCGGAATTCGCATTAGAGGACACATGCTGGACGAAGTGCGACGTAATGACTGGGTGCCACGCTCAGTGTACCGTAACTCGCGCATGATTTCAGAAGCGGTTAAAGTAGTTGAGCATCGTTTAGGGCGTGAAGCCAAGGACATAGAAATTGCGGAAGAATTAAACTTACATCTCAATGAATACCATGAAATGCTGCAAGATTCCGCCAGTAGTCACCTTTATGGCTTTGATGATGTCGGGGTTACTGATGATCTGTTGTTAGGTGATGGTAGTGGCACCTCCACGGAACCACATGTAACCGTCTTACATGATGACATGATGGCTCGTTTGGCACAGGTTATTGATAACATTCCTAAGAAAGAAAAATTGGTGTTATCACTGTATTATGAGCAAGATTTGAACTTAAAAGAAATTGGCGAGGTTTTGGGAGTTAGTGAATCGCGCATTTCCCAAATTCTTACTCAGGCAGTTCATCGCATTAAAGCGAGATTGCCAGAATAATAACCAATGGAATAATAAAAACACATGGACGTTTTAACACTATTAGGTATTCTCACAGGTTTTTTAGCTATTATTGTGGGACAAATATTAGAGGGTGGCGATTTATATGCCCTTCTGAATTTGGCAGCCCTCTTTATTGTTTTGGGCGGTACCTTAGGCGCTGTGATGATACAAACGCCACTAAACACGTTCAAGCGCGCGTTTAAAATTCTTCCTTGGGTCTTTAATCCACCAGTACTTAGTTTTGATAGTTGCCGCAATAAAATAATTACTTTAGCCCGAAAATCACGTCAGTTAGGATTGCTCTCTTTAGAAGATCAATTGGAGATAGAAACTAACCCTCTAATCAGTAAAGGACTGGAGTTATTAGTGATTGGAGTTGATAAGCAAACTATTCGTCAGGTACTTGAAGGGGAGATTGATCACAGTGAGTACCAAGATTTGCGCGCAGCTCATGTTTTTGAAAGCATGGGAGGCTATAGTCCGACAATTGGTATTTTAGGCGCAGTTTTAGGGTTGATTCAGGTTATGCATAATCTTCAAGATCCCGCGCAACTGGGGACTGGGATTGCTGTGGCTTTTATTGCTACTATTTATGGTGTAGGTTTTGCTAACCTCATTTTCTTACCAATTGCGAACAAATTAAAAAGCTGTGTGTCTCGTCAAGTGCATTATGATGAGATGATTTTAGAGGGTTTAGTGTCTATGGCCAGTGGTGAAAGTCCCAATATGTTGTTATTGAAATTAAATAATTTTGGTCTGCATAAGAAAAATGAGATAACAAAAAATGCGTACCCGAAAAAATAGAAGGGAAGATGAGACGGATAAACACCGATGGATTATTTCATACGCGGATTTTATTACCCTCTTATTTGCTTTTTTTGTGGTCATGTATGCCATTTCTTCCGTAAATGATTCCAAATATAAATCGCTTTCAGAGGGTTTACATTCCGCCTTCAATAAAAAAGACAACAATAAAGCTACAGTTTCCACCGCACAACTGAAAGATGGTCCTGAGTCAAAAACAACTAAGGGTAAGTTTAGGGATGGAATGGATGAACTGAGTAAATCATTAACTGATTTAGAAGACGGAAGTTACAAAGTTAATCGGCAAGAGGGATGGATTGAATTAGATATTAAAGCACAATCTTTATTTGAATCGGGTGACTCTGACTTAAAATCAGAGGCTATGGTTAAGTTATTACAGTTAGCGAATAAGCTTAAAAGCTCCCCTTATCCAATTTCCATCGAAGGCTATACTGATAATGTGCCGATCAATTCACCCCAATTCCCATCCAATTGGGAACTTTCAGCAGGACGAGCTGCTGCGATTGGAAGGGTATTGAATAATTACGGAATTGCTACGGAAAGAATTATGGTGATTGGCTTTGGCGAACAATATCCGGTCAGTGAGAATGTAACTGAAGGAGCCAGGAGCTTGAATCGACGGGTAGTTATTATCATCGCCAAAAATAAAAAAGTCCCTAGGATTTTAAATCCTGGCATCGGACGTACTCATAGTACTATAATCAATAATAGAAAATAGGATGACATCTGTTTATAATCAGCTAGTTGCGGATTTAGGGGCTTGTCCAAGGGATCCCGTTTAAAAGGAAAAAAAAATGATAAACATCATTTTGAGTTTGAATGCCATCGCACTCTTATTTTTAGGTAATTTTTTATTTAAACACTATAAACTCAATGCGAAACAGCAAGACCAGATTAAGGATTTGGAGGCTGCGGTGCAAAGTATCAACAAAGATCATCCAATTTTGATCAAAGCTGATTTATTTTTTTCAAGACAACTCAGAGAAATTAACTCGCAACTGATTAGCATGGACAATCAGCTACAAGGTCTAGAAAATATCCGTGAAAACGACGGCGGCTATCAACATGCTTTACGTATTTTAGAGATGGGTGGTAACAAAGACGAAATCGTGGAAAGCTGCCATTTATCTAATGCTGAAGCAGAGTTATTGATGAATTTACATGCATATAGATCGGCAATGAAGGTGTAGGTTGGGTCGCGACCCAACAAAGGATTATAGCAGGGCCATGATCTCATCTACGCACTAGACTTTTGCTAGAACCAAAGTTCTCCGGGACTGGGTGGTAAAACCAATTTTTGAATTTGGGGTCTTTGGGTTATTTTTAAAACACGCTGTTCGCATCCATGCCGCTCTTGAAAGCCATCCATGGCTTTCAAAGGTTTTAAAAATAACCCAAAGACCCCAAATTCAAAAATTGGTTTTACCACCCAGTCCCGGAGAGCTTTGGTTCTTGAGAGTTCTGTGCGGCGTGGTTGATTGGTAATGACAAATTGTGACACGGAGCAGACTCCCTTCTCCCTTGTTTTTAAGGGAGAAGGGATGAGGTTAAGGGTCGGTCAAGTTAAAACCCCAACAATATCAACGTGGAGCGTTCTGAACATCATCCTGTAACTCATCATCTAGAAGATCATCATCTTGAAGCTCAACAACATGGTAATTTGAGACAACAGGATTATTCTGTGCAGGACCAGCAAATATACCAATACTTACCACTGGCGAACTTGCATTCCTACCATTTTCTCTATCCCTTTCAAATTCTTTAACTGAGTCATTGATAGCATTAACCAGTTGCTTACATAATGTTGCAGGAATTAGGAACAAAGTAAGTAGCATTAAAGGTACCACCGCTAATGCGAAGACTGCAGGTCCGTGATATTCATAAATCAAGTCGCTGATTGTCTTAACCGCATTTAATAAGCGTGGAACATTGTCAGCATTTATAAAAAGACTCTCAGCACCGATAGAGGCGATTGATTTCCAAGAACCTATCTCCAACACAAAGTTTTCTATATCTTTTATTGAATCAAGCACCTGTGGTGGCATTTTATTAACCGATCTCACAAGGGGATTTAACACTGCAAGCATGCCATTTGCTATGCCCATCACAGACACTTTACCCACTATATCTGTTCCTTGCTCTTCACTTAATTGCACTAAATCTCTAATAAAAGTACTGTGCAATATATTCATGACTTGCTTTCTTTCACGTTTAGAGAGGGACTCTAATACAGTCGTATGTCCATCTGCTTTAGTTTTACTGAGCAATTTTTGGAGGATCTTAATTTCATTAGTGTCGCGTAACAAATAACTGTATTTCAGTTTATCACCGTTAAATGTATTTAATTCTCTTTTTATCTCGGGTATGAAATTTTTTCGATCACGAGTATTAAAAATCATATTGGCTAGGGCAACATCTCGGGATTCGGTAGAGGTCAATATTTCCAAAATCTCAACAAATGAAAAAGCTTGGGTATCACGATGAGGTATACCGTTCGGTTTTTGAAACCCACGAGTAACTACTTCAAATGCGTCGTCAAGTTTTTCCTTAAAAGCATTACAATTTTCCATGAAACTATCTGCTAAACCATTAATATATTGTTGAAGTTGTGACACAGGCGTAGAAAAGTCATTAGAAATTGGCATTATGAGCTCCACAGCGTACAAAAAGATAAAAAAATAAGCATTGAGTGCGCAATAATACCACAGTGGAGTGGCAAAAACAAGACTTGTTGATTAAAAAATGCATAGAAAGTGGGGCGGTGATAACCCAAACGCTCGGATTAATCCGAGCCACGAGGGTCATTAAGCGGAATATTTACACAATTTCAACGCGGAGCGTTCTGATCATCTTCCTCCAGATCATCATTTGCGGCATCTGAATTATTTTCAGAAGGGGCAGCAAAGAAACGTTGTCTTCTAGCTAGCGACGCTTGTAACTCCTCTGTAGCCTCCATAGCAATTGCTCTTTCACCCTCTTCAATAGTATCTAAATCGCTCTCTAATTCTTTGGTTGCGTCAACTATAGCATTAATCAGTTGTATACAAAGTGTCGCTGGAATTAGCAGTAAGGTAATCAGCATTAAAGGCACTATTGTCAATGCGAAGGCTTCAGGTCCGTGATATTCATAAATTAAATCGCCAATAGTCTGAGCTGCATTAAGTAAGCGTGACATATTATCAGCTTTTAAAAACAAACTCTTTGCACCTACTGAAGCGATTGATTTCCAAGAACCTATCTCCAATATAAAGTCTTCAATTTCTTTTATTGAATCAAGCACTTCTGGAGGCATTTTATTCACCGATCTCACAAGAGGATTTAATAAAACAACTATGCCGTTAGTTATGACCATCAAACTAGTGTCTAAGTCAAGTCGCTTTTCTTTGCCAATCTGCGCAATACTTTTAATAGTATGACTGTGCAATATATTCATAACTTGCTTTCTTTCGGGCTTAGAGAGTGACTCTAACACCGTCGTGTGTCCATCTGATTTTGTTTTACTGAGCAATTTTTGGAGGGTTTTAATTTCATCAACGTCACGTAAGAAATAACGGTAGCCCATCTCATCATCATCAAATTTACTTAAATCTTCCTTAAGATCTGGTATTAATTTTTTCCGATCAGGAGAAATAAAAGCAAGATTGGCTACAGCTATATCTCGAGACTCGGTAGAGGTCAATATTTCCAAAATCTCAACTACAGTTGACGCTTGCGTATCACGATGGGGTATACCGTTCGGGTTTTGTTCATTCTTAGGAGAGCCACGAGAGGCGACTTCAAAAGCGTCATTAAGTTTTTCCTTAAAAGCCCGACTATTTTCCATGAAACGGTCTGCTAAACGATTCATATACTGTTGAAGATGCGAAGCATGTTCATACAAGTTATCGAGTTTGGGCATTATAAGCTCCGAATTGGTCAGAATGATTGGTTAACAAACATTCTAAGTGTAGCATATTATCGGATTTCGGCAGTAAAAAGGCAGAGCGGATAAAAAAAATATAAAGTGTAGCAACTGTCTTGAATCAAAAAATCAAGACAGTTGCTACATTTAACCTAATTTTGATTTCGATAAATCAGCTAGAGCCTCATCTAGGGTTGTACGCGCATTTTTATTAAGGGTGCTATAGAAAGAAAAATTGGTACTTCCAAAGCCCAGAGTAACCACTTTGACTACAGCATTAACCAGTGAATCTAAGAAATCGACTAAAAATTCGCCCCAACTGCGTTCGTTTTCCAGAAACTGTTTAGATCCATTGATTGCCTCGGTACAATCCTGGATAAATTTATTGGCTAAGGTATTGAGTGCAGCTTGATTATCCGCAGGTAATTTATCGTAAAACGCTTGACGTGCGGCATGCAGTTTACTCTGTAAATTAATTGCTTCTTCATAGGTCGTTAACGATGGAGCTTGCTCGATCGTTTCGATTTTAGTTGATAAAGTATTGAAAATATCATTAATTTGTCCAATTGGAGTAAGCATTTGATGCACTTTTTTTAATTTCTTAAATTGATCCTGGCTGATGATTTCGGCCTCTAAAACATGCGTAGAACTATATTTAACGAATTGATTAATAAAATCATCAACTTCTTTAATCTCATCCGATTTGGCGCTGATTGTATCTAATGAACTCATAAAATTACGCATAATAGCCATTACTTTAAAAGACGCTTGCGTTAGCATCAATAGTTGTAAGTTACTGGTGTATTTTGCTACTGATTCAGGAGGGTTATTGAGCTGCTCTAATTTACCCACTACAGTCTTTAGAATATCGAAAAATCTTTTCTTGATATCTTGTTTTTCAAGTTCCAATTCCATCCACTCTAGGATTTCATATTCAGCTATATTATCCTCAGTACGAATTAATTGGTCGAGTTCATGACTGAAGGTCATTATTTCAGGATTTTTTAGGTTTTTAATATTGTCTATAATGGCTTTGTGAACTAATACATGCTTCAATTGATGCAAATAATTGGTGGATCTTACTAATAATGTAGGAGGGTTCTTGATCTTGTCTATTTTACCCAATAAATTCGTCAATAAATCAACAAATTTCTTTTGGTCAGTCTGTTTAACTTCTTTAGTTATGCTGTAGTCGAGTTCATTTGCAGTTATTTTTTCGCCTAACTTAAGTAACTGGTGGAATTCAGGCATTAAGTTAGCTATTTCAATGGGTTGGTCTATGAATATTTCATCAAACCATAATTTGTTTTCTAAATAGGTTATGCATTGTTCTAGCCGGTTCAGTGCTGTCATTTTATATCTCCCTGTGATCCAGAAAGGCTCAAAGTGGTCAAACTATAGCCTTTTCCATGAGTCTTGTCAAGGACTTGTAGAACCATAGCCATTATCCGTGCAGGCTTCCGGGGGAATTGTCTGAGGGTGGTTTAAATTGGTGTTGGGCTTTACGCCCAACATTTAACCTAATTTTGATTTCGCAAGGTCGGCTTGAGCCTCATCTAAGGTTGTACGTACATCCTTATTAGGGTTGCTGTAGAAAGAGAAATTGGTGCTTCCAAAGCCCAAGGTCACTACTTTTACTACGGCTTTAACCAGTGATTCTAAGAAATCGACTAAAAATTCGCCCCAACCGCGTTCTTTCTCCAACACTTGTTTAGATCCATTGATTGCCTCGGTACATTCCTTGATAAATGCTTTTGATAAAGGCTCAAGTCCTGCCTCATTTTCCAGATTTGGTAATTTTTCGTAAAACACATAACGTGCGGCATTTAATTTATTCAGTAAATTAGTTGCTTCATGATAGGCACTAGATGACCGAGATTGATCGATCGTGTTGATTTTAGTTTCTAAGGTCTTGAAGATATCATTAACTTGTCCAATTGAATTTAATATTTTAAGCGCTGATCTTAATTTATTTAAATTGTCATCATTTCCAATAGCTTCCTTAAACACGGCATTCATAGAAGCATATTTAACACATTGATTCGTAAAACTATCAAGTTCCTTCATTTCATCTGATTTGGCGCTGACTGTTGCTATTGAGCTCAATAAATTACCTATTATAGCTACTACTTTAAGTGACGATTGCATTATCATCAATAATTGCAAATCCTCGATGCTTTTCGCTACTGATTTAGAAGGGTTATTGATCTGCTCCAATTTACCCACTATATCCTTCAAAACATGGAAAAATTGCTTTTGGTCATGCGGTTTATGAGTGTTTTCAGATAATACAAGTAAGAGGGTGAGTTCAGGCATTAAGGCTTTTATCTCAGGGTTATTTTCGCTTTTAAAATCGTCAATAATGGTTTTGAGATCCTTCAAATTTTCGGCTGGCATTTTGCACCTCATAGCGGCATTTAAAATGAACTAACTGATCAAATGTTAGACTATAGTGCTTGTTAAGTCAATCACTCTTAGCCGTTATGGTAGTGCTTAATAGGGGGAGCTCTGGGGGTTAATTAGATGGGGTTGGGCTTTACAGCCCAATCTACGCAGTGTCTGTGTTGGGAAGGAACCCTCATCCCCAACCCTTCTCCCTTAAAAACAAGGGAGAAGGGAGCCTGTTCCGTGCCACAATGTAACATCAGGGCACAAGGTTGGGTTGTAAGCCGACATTTTCTATATTGATTAACCTAATTTTGTTTGTGCTAGCTCAGCTTGCACTTCATCTAGTGTTGTACGCGTATCTTTATTAGGGTTGCTGTAGAATGAGAAGTTGGTATTTCCGAAGCCTAAAGTGACTAGGGTAACTACTGCTTTAACCAGCGATTCTAAAAGATCGGTTAAAAATTCGCCCCAGCCTCTTTCATTTTCCAGTACCTGTTTAGATGCATTGATTGCATCGGTACAATCTTTGATAAAAGCCTTTGTCATAATATTGAGTGCAGCTTGATCATCAGCAGGTAATTTATCGTAAAACGCTTGTCGTACTTGTGCTAATTTCATCATTAACTGAGTGACTTCAAGGTCTACTACTGGGGATTTGCTTAGATCGACTTTATCGATTTTAGCTGTCGCCACAGAGTAACTATCATTGATAGTTCCTATTGAAGTTAGCATTTTATACATTAATTTTAAATTTTCAAAGCCTCTTTCCGTAAGCGCTTGCATAATTTCCGCATTCAAACCGTATTTAGTGCATGAATTGATAAAATCACCAATTTCCTTCATCTCTGCGGATTTAGCACTGATTGTGGTTAAATCGTTTAGTAAATCAGATAGATTATTCAATGCGGTTATAGACAGTTGCCTCAACAACAGTATTTGCAAGGTTTTGGTGTTTTTTACTAGTGCTTGAGGAAGATGTTTAATCTGCTCTAATTTATCCATTATATTTTTCAAAACATCAAAAAATTGCTTTTCGCAAGCTTCTTTAACTGCTTCAGATACTGAAAAATCCCCTGCATTTGCCGTAACTTTGTTTTGTAATTCGCGTAGGCGGTCGAATTCAGGCGTTAAGGCATCAATCTCAGGGAGATTGTGGTTTTTATATTCGTCGATGATGGTTTGGAGATCGTTTTCATTTACACCTGGCATATTGCACCCTTGTTATATGAATTAAAATAAATCAAAAAGGGCTTTAAGTTATCACTGGGTGGTTGTTTTGTCAACAGAGTGATTGCGTAAGCGACTTGTATGTGGGTTGGGTTATAACCCGACATGGATACATTCAATTAATTCCGAGTAGGGTAATTAATCTTATGTTGGGTTATAACCCAACCTACACAAGATTTAGGTCAGGTTGTAACCCGATAGTTATTACATTGATTGGGGCATGGCTGCAAAAGCTAGGTCTACTTCCATATCATCTAGGGCTTTACGGGCTAGTTTATTAGGATTGCTGTAGAAAGAGAAATTAGTGCTTCCAAAGCCTAAGGTTACTACTGTGACTAAGAATTTAGTCAATGATTCTAGGAAATCTTTTAGGAAATCACCCCAACTGAGCTCGTTTTCCAAAACGTCTTGAGATGCAATAACTGCATCAGTACAGTTTTTAATAAACTCGTTGGATAGAGTAATCAGGTCTGCTTCGTTGGCGACGGTTGGTAATTTTTCGTAAAAGGCAATTCTTGCAGCTTCAAGATCATGCATCAGGACAGTCACTTCAGCAAAGGCTATTGATGACTTCTCTGGATCTATCGTAGCCATTTTATCAGTCAACTTAGCAAAGCTATCATTGGTTTTTGCAACAGACGTTAACATTTTTTGCATTAAATGCAATTTACCTAAGTCTTCAGCGGAGATGAGTTGTGAAACTTCGTCATGCACACGGTGTAATTTCGCACATTTAACGAGAAACTGACTGAATTCCTTTAGATCTACTGAATCGGCGCCTATGGTATCTATTGAGCTAAAGAGAGATTGCAAATTGCCTACGGTTTTAGTGTACATCAACATCAACCACAATAATTGCAAACCCTTAGTAGTTTCAACGAGTTCTGTGGGCGGTAGTTTAATTAATTCTAGTTTATCAATTAACACTTCTAACGCGGTAATGAAACGCATTTGACCAGCTAGTTTCTCCGCATCGATTGTATCGTCTGATTGTAAATTAGGATTGTTTGCAAATTCTGCTTGTAAAGTCATTAGATTTAAAAAGTCAGGGATTACGGCGTCAATTTCAGGATTATTAAATTTTCTAAAGCTTTCTAATTTGGCGTGAATTGCATCTGATTCGTTTGTAGCAGGCATTCTGTACTCCTTGTTGTTTTAATTATGAGCATTCGGCGCGAAATGATAGCCTGAATTGAGGATTAAATAAAGTTAAATACCACCGCAAATGCGCAATTTTACTAGCTTGAAAATTGCTTTCACGCTAAAATTAGACCTTTAAATTTTTAGAGACACTGATGTTAGAAGTGAATCAAATCAATCAAAGCCTATTGGACCTCGAGCAGCGTATAGACTCGCTTCGGGGGTACCTTTGACTTCGATAGCAAAAGCGAAAGGCTAGAAGAAGTCATTCGCGAATTAGAATCTCCCACGATATGGAATAACCCTGAAACTGCCCAAGCATTGGGCAAGGAAAGAACACAGTTAGAAAATATCGTCCTGTCTTTGACGCAATTAAAGCAGTCTGTTGTAGACCTGAGTGAATTGTTTGAAATGGCACGTCAAGAAGACGACGAGCAGGCCATCACTGACATTAATACTGAAGTGGCTTCCATCGAGGAGAAAGTGGCGGGTCTGGAATTTCGTCGCATGTTTTCAGGAAAAATGGATGAATCCAATGCTTTCCTCGATATTCAGTCCGGCTCAGGAGGCACAGAAGCCCAAGATTGGGCTGAAATGATATTGCGCATGTTTTTGCGCTGGGGTGAGCAGCATGGTTTTACTACCGAGCTGATTGAATGCTCTCCCGGAGAGGTCGCTGGAATTAAAAGTGCTACTATCCATTTTACCGGAGACTATGCCTTTGGCTGGTTGCGGACTGAAACTGGGGTGCATCGTTTAGTGCGCAAATCGCCCTTTGACTCTGGTAATAGACGACATACTTCTTTTGCTGCAGTTTTCGTCTCTCCAGAAATTGATGATGATATAGAAATTGAAATTAACCCTGCGGATCTACGTATCGATACTTACAGAGCCTCAGGCGCAGGTGGCCAGCACGTCAACCGAACTGACTCGGCTGTGCGTATTACTCATGGACCCAGTGGTATTGTTGTACAATGTCAAAATGACCGCTCTCAGCATAAAAACAAAGATCAGGCCATGAAACAGTTACGGGCCAAGCTCTATGAGCTTGAGATGCAAAAGAAAAATGAAGAGCAACAAGCGTTGGAAGCGACTAAATCAGATATAGGTTGGGGGTCACAAATCCGCTCCTATGTTTTAGATCAGTCACGTATTAAAGATTTACGTACCGGGGTTGAGACTAGCAACACCCAAGCAGTTTTGGATGGTGACTTAGACCAATTTATTGAAGCCAGTTTGAAAGCAGGAGTAGGTGCACAATGACAGAAGAATATTTAGACGAGAGCGAAGTCTACCAAATTCGCAAACAAAAGTTGGCTGACCTGCGTACCACAGGCTTTAATTTCCCTAACCATTTTAGACGTATGCATTTAGCCGCGGATTTAGCGCAGCAATATGGGGAAATCGATAAGGAGACATTGGATCCGCAATTAGTAAAAGTTGCCGTTGCTGGTCGTATTGTTCTACGTCGTATTATGGGAAAGGCCAGCTTTTTTCATATTCAAGACGTGTCAGGACGATTACAGATTTACATACGCGCAAACGATCTTCCCGAAGTGTATGAACAATTCAAACACTGGGATTTGGGCGATATAGTCGGTGTTAACGGAATGCTATTTAAAACCAATACTGGTGAATTAACAGTCAATGCAGAGAGTGTTGAGCTGTTGACCAAATCCTTAAGACCTCTGCCTGATAAATTCCATGGCTTGGCGGATCAAGAGGTGAAATACCGTAAACGCTACGTGGACCTGATTGCGAATGAAGAAAGCAGAAAAGCCTTTATGATTCGCTCTAAACTTATTCAGGCAACTCGCCAATTTATGGACATGCACCAATATCTTGAAGTGGAAACACCTATGATGCATCCCATTCCGGGCGGTGCTGTCGCCAGACCATTCGTCACACATCACAATACCTTGGATATGACGATGTATCTTAGAATCGCCCCAGAGCTTTATCTTAAGCGTCTAGTGGTTGGCGGCTTTGAACGAGTGTATGAAATTAATCGTAATTTCCGTAACGAGGGTATTTCAACTCGCCATAATCCTGAGTTTACTATGATCGAATTTTATCAAGCCTACGCTGATTACAAAGATTTGATGAATTTCACTGAGCATTTATTACAATATTTATGCGACACGGTTTTAGGAACACGTACGGTTGATTATCAAGGACAGACAATAGATTTTAACCAATCCTTTGACCGACTAACAGTTAAAGAAGCTATCTTGCAATACTTGCCTGAAGTAAAGGCGGATCAATTAGAAAGCATTGAGGGTTGTCGAAGCCTATTGAAAGGATTTGCATTGCCCTGTAAAGATTCCGATGGTTTGGGTAAATTACAAATGATCATTTTTGAAGAGCGTGTTGAGCATCTGTTGCTGCAACCTACTTTTGTTATGGCCTATCCTACGGAAATATCACCTCTAGCAAGACGCAGTAATGAGGATCCAGAAGTTACTGACCGCTTTGAATTTTTTATTGCCGGACGTGAAATTGCTAACGGTTTTTCTGAATTGAATGATGCAGAAGATCAAGCTGAGCGTTTTCATCGTCAGGTGGCGGAAAAAGACGCCGGTGATTTAGAGGCTATGCATTTTGATAGTGATTACATTGAAGCCTTAGAATACGGTTTACCTCCAACAGCGGGTGAGGGTATTGGTATTGACCGATTGGTTATGCTTTTTACAAATGCACAATCAATTCGCGATGTGATTTTATTTCCCCAATTACGCCAGTAATTGTAATGCGGTGATTTATGTTGTTTGAAGCAGTACGGAAAGCTATATTGTATCTCAAGGACACACAAGAGATTGGTTTATTTATTGCAATGGCGGACTCGCGGTTGTTTTTAGCTTTTGCGAGTTCACCTTTATATTTTATCATCTTGCCAATGTTGGGATTGTTTCATACTTCCTTGGCTTTGATAAATGGCTATAACTTGTTAAAAGCCTCTAATAAAAACTGGGATAAGTGGTCGGGTTTTATTGTCTCGGCTATTTGCGCACTACTCGCTAGTGGCTCACTGTATGGTGCAGTTATCGCAACTGCCATGGGTGTAACCTTTGCTGCTGGACCCTGGTTATTTTTTTCCAGTGTTCTATTAGCTTTTACGCATCAAGTGGCAAGTTTGGTTATTACGCTTTATCGCTTGTTTGAATCAGAGCAAGACAGCCGGCTCTATAGACATTATCTTCAAGCCGCGGTCAATACAGTATTTAATTTAAGCTTACTCACTGCGGTTGCGGGTACCGTTTTATTTGGTATGTTGTTGCCTATCGCACCCTTAGTGACAACAGTGTTTGCTTGTACTACCGTTTTCCTCTCAACATTTAATCTTCTGTGGCGCTTACTCCCTTATAATTGGAAACAGGAAATTAAAACTGGTTTGAATATTGGTAAACCCGATGAGTTACCTAGAACTATATTGCTCAGTCCTGTCGAAGTAATGGAAGTTACCTCTCTGAGTTTAAGTAACTCGCAGCATACCAGGCTGTTTAGTTCATGTGATTACAGCCGCCAAGTGAAAGCTATGGATTTTGCAACAGGCTTTAATTATATCGAACTCATTATTACCAGAAAACTGGCTTTGTTAAGAAGTACAGCTGCTGGATGTAGCGACAAAATTTCCGATAAAATAGCAATTTTAACGGCAATTTCACAAGCACTGTCTTCTTGTACGGTTATTGATAAGGAGGCGATGTTGATGCAATATCCACTCGCTTTTCAGAGTTTTTGGTTAGAGAAGGGGGATGTTGAACAGATTGTTGATGCAGCAGTGGTGTTATCGCGGATTAGTAACACGCGCACATACCCACCCGCTTTTCCATCTAGTTTAAGTTTTGCTAGTTTCCAACAATAAATACAGCAATTCTCAATTTGGAGTTGGAATCCAGCTCCGATTACAACCAAAGATCCCTGGATACCGTGCATAAAGCACGGTAGGTTGGGGAGTATGCACGGTAGGTTGGGGAGTATGCAGGGTAGTTGGCGCTACGCGCCTACGTTCCGCGGCCGAAGGTCCGCGGAATCCAGACGAACTTTAATCGAGATCCGAGCTGGATCCCAACTCCACATTGAGAATTGCCGCACTAAACAAACAGCGATAGACAAGTTGTAACGGTCCCTGTCTACCTTGCTTCTGTAATTATCTATGTGTATGCATGTTGCCGCCTGAATGATGGTGATCATTGTGGCCATGTACATGCTGATGGTTATCGTAACCACTGCCACCAACAACAACAGTTGGAGTTGGTGTATAGAAGGTTGGGCCATTGTAGCCATAGCTAGTAGCACCACCACCGTAATAGCGAGTTCTTGGGTAATAAGTCGATGAATACCCTGGCGCGCAATCACAACCGGAATTAAACAACCAATAAAAACCCACAGCAGCGAGCGTAAGTGCGCCTATTGCGACAGCGACAGCAGCAAGTGGAGTAAAAGAGCTTGCCGCAGCTGCGGAGGCAGTTACTCCCATAATTGAGCTCATGGTGAGACTTGCTGCTAATGTTTGTTGCATTAATAGATAAATCGCAGTTAAGCTCAGGACAACTGCACCAGCAATCGCAGCCATACCTCCAAGGAGAAAGTAATTATTCGTTGTCTCGGTGGATTCAGTATTGTCAGTTAGGGGGGGGAGCTCAGTTTTATTGCGCATAATTACCTCTAAAGATTGCCATTAAATTAAAAAAAATGTTCAAACTGTATTAAATATGGCGTTATTATAAAGGAATTATTGTATTTGTCATCATAAATTTTTCCTACGTTCCGCGCTTAGCCCCTACGTTCCGCGCTTTATGCGCGGAATCTAGTTTTAAGTTTTATCGGAGATCGTCTGGATTCCGCGGACCTTCGGCCGCGGAACGTAGGAAGAGGGGAGTGGGTTGAGAATTAATCTTCCCAGTTTAACGTACCGCCAGCTTGATACTCGATTACACGTGTTTCGAAGAAGTTCTTTTCTTTTTTCAAATCCATCATCTCACTCATCCAAGGGAATGGGTTCTCAGCACCTGGGTATTGATCAGGCAGGCCGATTTGATTGAGGCGACGGTTTGCTATGAAGTGTAAATACTCTTCAAACATCTCAGCGTTCATGCCTAAAATACCTTGAGGCATAGTATCTTTAGCGTACTGATACTCCATCTCAACGCCTTCTTTCACTAACTGAATAATTTCTTCTCTAAACTCAGCGGTCCACAAATGAGGATTCTCTGCTTTGATCTGGTTGATAACGTCAATACCAAAATTCATGTGCATAGACTCGTCACGTAAAATGTATTGGAACTGTTCAGACGTTCCTACCATTTTATTTCTGCGACCCATAGAGAGAATTTGAGTAAAGCCTACATAGAAAAATATCCCTTCAAAAATCACATAGAACGCAATCAAATCACGTAGTAAACGCTGATCATTTTGAGGAGTTCCAGTATGGAAGTGTTCATCAGCCAAACTCTCAGTAAAGGGAAGCGCCCAAGCGGCTTTCGCAGCAACAGAGGGTATCTCTCTGTACATGTTGAAGACTTCTGCCTCATCAAAACCTAAGCTTTCAATGATGTATTGATAAGCATGAGTATGTAAGGCTTCTTCAAACGCTTGGCGAAGCAAGTATTGTCTACACTCAGGGTTAGTGATGTGTCTATACACTGCCAGTACTAAGTTATTCGCTACCAAAGAATCTGCGGTAGAGAAAAAGCCCAGGTTACGCATGATAATCATGCGCTCAGCGTCTGTCAGGCCATTAGGATCTTGCCAGAGTGCAACGTCTGCACTCATGCTGATTTCGTTAGGCATCCAATGGTTAGCACAAGCAGTTAAATACTTTTCCCAAGCCCAAATGTACTTAAAGGGTACTAGTTGGTTTAGGTCAGCACGGCAATTAATCATTTGCTTGTCATCAACGCGCAAACGATTAGCCCCCATTTCAATGGTTGCTTGAACACGGCTATGAGACATTTCAATTCCTTCCATAGGGATTGCATCTAGTACATCTATGTCCATACCAACAGCGGATTGTTCATGTTTATCTTGCATTTAATTGTCTCCTTTATTGGCAAGCTTCGCAGTCAGGGTCAAGGATAGAACAGGATTTCGGTTCTTCATTAACTAGTTTAACTGCATTAAGCGCCCCATCAGTAACGGTTGATTTTTCAGCATTACTAGCACCCAGACTACGTAAATAATACGTGGTTTTTAAACCTAAGACCCAAGCATGCATATAGAGCTGATCCAGTTTTTTGCCTGATGGTTCTGCCATATAAATATTGAGAGATTGAGCCTGATCAAGCCATTTTTGACGACGAGACGCAGCCTCTACTAACCACATGGGATCAATTTCAAAAGAAGTCGCATAACGGTTTTTCAGCTCAGCGGGTATACGGCTGATAGGTTGAACACTACCGTTAAAGTACTTCAGATCATTGACCATTACTTCATCCCAAAGATCTAGTGCTTTTAAATCAGCAACTAAATAGGGATTAACTACTGTGAACTCTCCTGATAAATTGGATTTAACATAGAGATTCTGGTAAGTCGGCTCTATAGATTGCGATACGCCACAGATATTAGAAATAGTCGCTGTAGGCGCAATAGCCATCACGTTAGAGTTACGCATTCCTTGGGTACGTACTTTGACGCGTAAAGATTCCCAATCAAGCGTTTGTGAACGATCTTGCTCCAAGTATTTGCTACGTGCTTGTTGTAGTAAATTGATGGAATCGATAGGTAGTATTCCTTTACTCCATAAAGAACCTTCAAAGCTTGAATAAGTGCCACGTTCTTTAGCTAAATCACAAGACGCTTCGATAGCATAATAACTGATAAGTTCCATTGAAGTGTCTGCAAATTCGACGGCTTCTTTAGACGTGTAATCAATTTTTAATTCATACAGGGCATCTTGGAAGCCCATTAAACCTAAACCAATCGGTCTATGTTGCAAGTTAGAGTTACGTGCTTGCGGAACAGAGTAGTAGTTAATATCAATTACGTTATCCAACATCCGAATAGCAGTGGTAATCGTTTGTTTTAGTTTTTGCTTATCCAGTTTGCCATTTTTAACGTGGGCTGGAAGATTGACGCTACCTAAATTACAGACCGCAATCTCATCTTGTGATGTATTTAAAGTAATCTCTGTACACAAGTTAGAGCTGTGAATCACACCAGCGTGTTGTTGTGGTGACCGCAGGTTACAAGGGTCTTTGAAAGTCAGCCAAGGGTGACCTGTTTCAAACAACATAGAGAGCATTTTGCGCCATAATTTAACCGCTGCAATTGTTCTGACGTTTTTAATGATCCCTTTACGAGCTTTCGCTTCGCAATCTAAATACATTTTTTCAAAGTCTTTACCGTACTTATCATGTAGCTCTGGAACTTCTTCAGGTGAAAACAAGGTCCAATCACCTTCTTCACGCACACGCATCATAAATAAGTCAGGAATCCACAACGCGGTATTCATGTCATGAGTACGTCGACGATCATCACCGGTATTTTTTCGTAACTCAAGAAACTCTTCAACGTCTCTGTGCCAGCATTCAAGGTATGCACAGACTGCGCCTTTACGCTTACCGCCTTGGTTAACTGCAACTGCGGTAGAATCAGCAACTTTTAGGAAAGGTACAACACCTTGTGATTTGCCGTTAGTACCTTTAATGTGAGCACCCATGGCACGAACTGGAGTCCAGTCATTACCAAGGCCGCCAGCAAATTTGGACAGTAAGGCATTGTCTTTTATCGCACTGTATATACCATCTAAGTGATCAGGGATGGTAGTTAGATAGCAGCTAGACAATTGCGGTCTTACTGTACCGGAGTTAAATAGTGTTGGAGTAGAAGACATATAATCAAAAGAGGAAAGCAACTGATAAAACTCAATGGCTTTAGCTTCTTTATTTTTCTCACGCATAGCAAGACCCATAGCAACACGCATGAAAAAGGCTTGGGGTAATTCATAACGCACGCCTGTATCATGGATGAAGTAGCGGTCATACAAGGTTTGCAAGCTGAGGTAGCTAAACAGCATATCGCGTTCTGGTAACAAGGCTTTGGTGAGTTTATCTAGATCATACTCAGCCATTTTTTCATCGATCATGCCTTGAGCTATACCATGCGCTAAATAAGCTTTGAAATAAGAAGGGTATAGTTTAGCCATTTCATCAAAAGTAGCATCGCTTTGTATTTTTAACTTAGTCAATGCTTCCATACGTAAACTATCGAGTAAGAGGCGCGCGCTAACATAGGTATAGTTAGGCTCAGTCTCAACTAAGGCGCGGGCAGACATAATAAGTGCTTTATGGACATCTTCAAATTGCGCTTGGTTGTAGAGGTTGCGCATTGCATCTTTAATAACCGGTTCTGCTTCAACATTGGTTAGATTACGGCAAGATTCTGCAACTATGGTGTTAACTCTATCCATATCCAGAGGTTTGAGATCACCATCAGGCATTGTGATCAGTAGCTCTTTGCTGTCTGCTGGTTTTTGTTTAAGCTCTGTTTGGCGGGCTTTGCGATGTTCTTCACGATAGAGCACGTAAATACGCGCCACTTTGTAATGACCACTACGCATTAATGCCAATTCAACTTGATCTTGAATGTCCTCAATGTGGATAGCTCCACCTGTGGGCAAACGACGTCTAAACACCTGCGATATTTGATTGGTTAACTCTTCAATTTGCTGGTGTATACGATCAGATGTAGGGGCATTGCCTCCTTCATCGGCGATAAAGGCTTTGGTAACAGCTGTTTTTATTTTGTTGTCATCATAAGGTACAACTTTGCCATTACGTTTTATGGTCTTAAGCGCGCCTGGAGCATTAGCTGTCAAATCCAGCTGACTTTTTAGCGGCACATCCCTTACCGGATCAAGAATTTCGGACATTATTCCTCCACGAAATATATATATTGTCAACAGTCGAGTGCAGCTTGTTCACTGTTACTTAGATTATAGCAAAAAACCCAAGATGTAGGGCTTTTCTGGGGCTCTAATAACAAGATAATGTGTTTTTGGCTGATGGTCAATAGAATAAACTGGTGGTATATTGTGGATAACTTGTGGGTTAGTACAGGTTGCTTCTTCGATGCTCTAAATAACCCTTAAAATTCATGAGGGTTGTTCATCTTGTAAAAAAATAATAAAAATAAAAAAAATATTACTTGGCTTTTACCACTATTGCATCGCTAACATTCGAAAAACCGTGGACATTGAGTTGGAATGAGTTCATGTGGGCAAACAGCTGGCTTGAACTACCGCCGTCGAGATTGATGGCGTCTGTGCACGAAAGCGGTGGGGCCTTCATCATGTCGGCTAATTCTTTAGTGCTCATGGCTGAGTTGGTTGAAACGAGTATGATGACACGACCATCGGCGGTTATGCCTAGTGCTGAGCGATCGGCACTGCCCACTTTCAAAGAAGGGATCTTACCTTTAATCAATAGCCTAGGGCCGCTTTGAACTGCAAACTCAATGTCACTGTCGTGATCAAAGTGATTGACATTGGTTATATAGGGTTTGTCGTCTTTCACATAGAAAATTCCCCACCAACTAATTCGCTTTAAGGGATTTTCTTGTTTTCTATTGTTAATTCTCAGGCCAAGTGGGTTGAACTCATGATCAAAGAAACCGCCATTGATACTTAATAAGGCGTTACTGTGTTCAGCAAATTGATCTGTGGAGGCATTTTTCAGTGATAAATTTTTGGCGGTAACGAGGGCGAGCTTATTTTTACTCAGATCAATACGGAAAGTATGAACATGTGACCAGGGGGTTAAAATACCACCTTGTAAATCTTGGTATTCAATACCTTCGGTTAACTCTTGCCAGTTGTCTGCCGCAAAAGCATTAGCTGATAATAGTTGCCAGATAACTATAAATAGAAAATACAATAAATAAACTCTGATTGAAGGATAAACATTGGTTTGCGAAGACATGTTATTGTATCCTTATGTACATCATTCGTTACCACGGAATCTCTTATGCAAATTAAATCGCAACATAACAATAGTGACGCCCATAAGTCAACTACAGAATTAACTCAGTTAATGAATGATGTCTTGGAACTCGCGAAAAAAGAGGGCGCAACCGATGCTGCCGTCGCGGTTAATAATGATCGGGGCTTTTCTGTTGATGTGCGTATGGGTGAAGTGGAGACTGTCGCTTTTAGTGAAGACAAAGGTGTCGGCTTGACGGTGTACTTTGGTAAACGAAAAGGTGGGGCAAGTAGTACGGATACTTCATTGCCAGCCTTAGAGTCTATGGTGAGAGCCGCTTGTGATATTGCCAAGGTCAGTGCAGAAGATCCTTGTTTTGGTTTGGCCGATAAAGAATTAATGAGTAAAAATCACCCTGATTTAGAGTTGTATCATCCTTGGGATTTTACCCCACAACAGGCTATAGAAATGGCACTGGAATGCGAAAAGCATGCGTTGTCAGTGGATAAACGAATAGTGAATTCGGATGGCGTTAGCGTTTCATCCTATGAGTCGCATCATGGTTATGCAAATACCTTTGGTGGTGAAGGCTATATTCACAGCACCCGTCATAGTTTAAGTTGCTCGTTGATCGCACAAGAAGGTGAGGTCATGCAAAGAGACTATGATTACACCACGGTGAGAAATGCTAAAGACTTGCTCAGTACTGAATTTATTGCCAACAACGCAGCTGCGCGGGCATTAAGCCGTTTGGGCTCTAAACAGATTGAGACACAGGTTACACCGGTGATCTTCTCATCACGTATTTCTAGTGGTTTATTTGGTAGTTTTATCAGCGCTATTAGTGGTTCTAATTTGTATAGAAAAAATTCCTTCTTAATGGATTCTATTGACCAGCAGGTATTTCCTGAATTTATCCAAATTTACGAGCAACCCCATTTGCTGGGAGCCTTGGGTAGCTCGCCTTTTGATAATGAGGGTGTGTCTACACGGGCTAACGTCTTGGTAAAGAATGGCCGTGTACTGCAGTATGTGTTAGGCAGTTATTCCGCTCGACGTATGGGTTTGAAAACTACAGGAAATGCGGATGGGGTGCATAATTTAACGGTTGATGCTACCGCAGGTGATTTGCCAGAGCTTATGAAAAGGATGAATACGGGCTTTTTAGTGACTGAACTAATGGGGCAGGGTGTTAATGGTTTAACCGGCGATTATTCCCGCGGTGCTAGTGGTTTTTGGGTCGAAAATGGTGAGATTCAGTTTCCTGTTGATGAGGTTACGATTGCGGGTAATTTGAAAACGATATATCAGGATATTCTGGCGGTGGGTAGTGATATCAATCCGAATATTTCGACACGATGTGGTTCGGTGTTGATTGCCAAAATGACCGTAGCTGGTAAGTAAGTATTAGGCAGTTTCCCGTATTAGCGAAGCATAATACGGGAAATGGTAACGATATAAGCAAGTCGTAATTAGTTTTTGTCGCGGAAAATAATGCGGCCTTTAGATAAATCGTAGGGTGTAAGTTCCACTTTAACTTTGTCGCCGGTTAGAATTCTGATGTAATTTTTGCGCATACGGCCTGAAATATGGGCGGTTACTACGTGGCCATTTTCTAATTCTACTCGAAACATAGTGTTAGGTAGGGTGTCTATTACGGTGCCTGCCATTTCAATGTGATCTTCTTTTGCCATGGGTCTCTCAATGAGGTCTCAAATTCTAAAGGTGAAATAGTGCACTAAAATGAAGAAAATGGCAATCTATGCGGCATATTCCTCGTAAAATAATACTGGATTCATGAAAACCCCGGATTTGATGCCAGTTATTCCGGGGTTGATCTAAGTCGTCTAAAGACTAGCCAAATTCCTCAAGCTCTTCTCTTAAACGCTTTTCTTCGAACAAATCTTCTATTTTTCTTCTGCGGGCCAGTTTAGTGGATGGGCTGGGTTCAGGAATCGTTGGAGCTGGTTCACCAGCATCTTCAATCTCGTTATCAAACTCATCAAAACTACTGCTCATAGCCATCTCCTTAGCTCAAATTATGAATTCCATTTCTAAAAGGCAATAGTTTTCTTTTCCTAAAGAAATTGAGGTGATGTCCAGATAATACGAGGACAATTCTCCTTATTGCTGACTCTAAAATAACAGATTAATGACTGAGGTAAAAGTGGAATTTTTTGAACATTTATAAGGAGTTAGCTCAGATTTGATTGGAAGCTGGTTACAATTTATTGCCCTGTAAATAAAGCAGGGCAATAAATATAGCTCTAACTACCTTGGGGTAGTGCGAGCGGTCGCATCGGAAGTAGGCTCTGGCATTTCTTTTACGATGCCGGCAAGCTCTTTTTTCATTTCCTCAACTCGATTGGATGGTGCTATGTCCCGTGATTTGTGCTCTTCAATAGCTTTACGAACCTCTTTGCCGGTCCCGTCCAAGCCTTGGTATCTGTTTCTAGCTTCTTTGAAGAGTTCAGTTTCAATGGTATTTACCTCTTTACCCTTGTCATTTTTTTCTTGTGGGCTATAGGTATGCCCATTAACTTTAATGACAATATTTTTGGGTTCAAAACCGGCTCTGATACAAGCCTCATAAGCATCGCGACCTTTTTTAATGGCAAGATCAGGATCGGAGAAATTGACCGACATGATAATGGAATCATGGCCGGAGGCATAGATTATCGATGCCATCATCGTCATATCTGACAAGGTTTTTTGCTTGTTACTGAGATGGTAGAGTAGGTTGAGATACTTAGGGATCTCGATGGAATACGTTTCTTTACCGTCTGCACCGGTAGACTTTTTGATCTCGCGATTTGTAAGTCCTTGATAGGTTTCTAAGGTTTTAAGATTAACGTTGGCTAACATAACCGCAGAATTCTCACCATCAAATATTGCTTCCGCTGGGACGGATGTTCTGTTGTGCTCTACATAATGTTGTTTAATAAGCTCTCGCATCACTTTATTTTGATCGTACAAAACAGCGAGTAAGCTCTGTTGTTCACGTTGAAGGCTTGCTGCTTTATGGAGCTTATCTACCTCTTTATTGGTTTCATCATCGAAGTTTTTCAACTGTTTCTGATGACCAGAGGATAAATCGTTAAGTAATTGTTCCTTGTGCAGCTTGAGTTCGTTAGAACCGATACCAACGCTTAAAGCGCTAGCTAGGGCTTCTGTTACTGCAGGTTCATCAAGCTTTAATTTTAATGCTGTTTTTTCATCAGTATGTTGTTGTACTATCACTCCTCTTGCCTCGTTTCTTATTTCAGACAGTCCGGCAATAAGATCATGTGGTCTGTACCTACCAGGTATATCTTTAATGAGTTTGTTAAAGGCTGCTATAGATTTTACATAATCGGCTTGCATTTGATTAACATTGGGAGATGTGGCCAGTGCTGCTGTGATAGCCTCCCTAACCTTTTGTGCATTGGGATTCTCAAGTTTAAGCTGTTTTTGCATACTCAATTCGGATTCGTCTTTAGAGCCAACGAAAAAACCATCTAAGTTTTTGCGTCGTAATTTAACGTAATTATCAAAGTGATCCTTCCCTACAGGGTTTGCGTCACCGAGGTGAAGGCTATCAAGGTATTTGTTGTGGGCCTGGCTACGTTGTTCTGGATTTAGTGCGTTGATATATTCGTTTGATGAAAACAATCCCATGTTAGGACCCCTTTAAGAGAGTTATTTTAAGTATACTACCTTTTTATTAAGAGATAATTAAGTATTAATTTAGCAGCAGGGCAACTGCGCCCTGTGCTTAAAATTTGAACGATCTATCCGATAACCTCGATCTATCCGAGCCGCGACCGTAAGGAAGCGGAGCCCTTAATCCCAATCACTCCCCCGTACGTAATCCAACTGCTCCGCTCTTTGACAGTCGCGGCTCGGATAGATCGAGGTTATTGGATAGATCGTTCGTATCGATAGGTCGAAATTTAAATGATCTTGCCCTGAATTTAGCTTTGTCATATGTTCAATCGTTGGTTTAGAGTGATTTTGCCTCAAAATGCTGCAAATGTTTTAGGCCAGACTATACTTAAATTTAAGGTTATATGAAGAACTTAGATCATGGATGATAATAGAGTTTTAATTATTGATGATGATCCCGATATCTGCGATTTGCTGGTCGATATTTGCGATAAATGTAACTATGAAGCCAGATGCTCTACCGAGCCAAAAGTATTCCAAGACCTCTTTCAAAGTTTTAGCCCTGGCGTCATTATCCTCGATTTGCATCTGGGAGATGCCGATGGTATTGAGTTGCTGCGCTTTTTATCAGACCAACATTGCCATGCCAAAATAATCCTTATCAGTGGTTATGATGAAAAAATCCTCTCTGTGGCTCGTCGATTAGGTAGTTCGCATGGACTTAGGATGGTAGCGTTGATTCAAAAGCCTTTGAAACTCCAAGAGATGATGGGGCTGTTAGAAGAAATTAAGCTCGATGTGGAAACACCAACCACTGAGCAATTAAGTGATGCTATCGATAATAATGAAATAATTCTGCACTACCAACCTAAAATCAGCCTAGCTAACAACCAAATCATCGGTGCTGAGGCTTTAGCACGCTGGGATTGGGGGCAAGAAAAATTGATTATGCCAGATATCTTCATTGCAAAAGCCGAAGAAAGTAATTTGATTAAAAAAATTACTAATTCAATCGTAGAAATCGCGTTTCAATCCTTCCATGAATTAAATAAAAATAATCCTAATATCATTTTATCCATTAATTTATCCGGTAAAGATCTCGATGACCTAGAGTTACCTAATAAAATTGGTATCCTCGCCAAGAACTATGAAATCAATCCTGCACAAATATGCTTTGAGGTCACAGAAAGTGCGGTGATGGCGCAACCAAGAATTGTGATGGAAGTACTAACTCGACTACGCTTGAAGGGCTTTCTACTCTCTATCGACGATTTTGGTACTGGCTACTCCTCTTTGGTTGAGTTAAGGAAAATGCCATTTAATGAAATAAAAGTAGATCGTTCGTTTGTTTTTGAATTAGATCACAATAAAGAAGATCAAATTATAACCCGTACAATCATTGAGCTAGGGCATAATTTAGGCTTTACCATCACTGCGGAAGGGGTGGAAAATCTAGGCGCAATCGAATTGTTAAACCAATATAAATGCGATGTTGCGCAGGGCTACTTTTACTCTCAGCCATTGCCTTTGGAGCAATTTATCACTTGGATGAACAGTTATTAATGATAGAGTTTTCTATTGACGAAACAAAGGTCACTTTATTCACAAGTGACCTTGTCATTTCTACACTTTGTCCTTTTGCAGGTTGTGTCGATCGCAGGCACACGCTAAAATCGAGCCTGATGTGGTCTACTTAGCACCGCCATCATAAAACCGCACAGGCTACGCACATGCCAAGGGCAACTATTGATAAGAATACCGTTGATTATATTAAACCCTTAGATGAAATTGCAGATTGCTTATAGCCTTACAAACAGGCACTACAGTTGATGGGAAAAAACTAAGATGAAAATCGTTATAAAAGTAGGTACGCAGAGCATACTTTCGCCTGAGGGCATACCCTGTGAGCCAGTCATGGCGCATTTGGTAGAGCAAATAGCGCAGTTACAAAAGGCTGGGCATAATGTAGTTTTAGTCAGTTCTGGTGCTGTAGGTTCTGGTCGTAAAGTAGCGCAAGAATTATTAGGTCGGGCCTTTGGAAGTTCGCTAGGTGAGAAACAAGTTTTAGCATCACTGGGTCAACACGAGCTAATGCATATTTATGCTACCCTTTTTAAAGCCCACAATATTTTGGCCTCGCAACTACTTTTGACCAAACAAGACTTTAATACCCGCAACCATTATCTCAATATCAGTCGCATTTTACAGGTTATCCTGAGTCATAAAAATATAGTCCCCATCATTAATGAAAACGATTCCGTTGCTATTGAGGAATTGATGTTTACGGATAATGATGAGCTTGCTGGTTTAATTGCGGCACAAATGAATGCGGATAAATTAATTATTTTAAGTAATGTTGCAGGTGTTTATTCCAAACATCCAAATGAGGAAGGTGCAGAACTTATAGCTAGCATTGAACCTGAGCAAGATGGACCGGCGATTAGCAGTACTACTAGTGAAATGGGTCGTGGTGGCATGCTTAGCAAATTAAGTACAGCACGTAAAATGTCAGCGCTTGGTATTACAACGCATATAGCCAGCATTGATGAACCCAAGATCATTATACGCTTAGTAGCGCATGAAAGCGTAGGCACCATCATCTTGCCTAAGAAAAAGAAATCTAATATCAAACGCTGGCTTGCTTATAATAGCGATAAAAAAATGGGATCGATAACCATTAATGATTGTTTATTGGCCATTGTAAAAGAAGGTAAGCGTGCGATCAGTCTTTTGCCCATTGGCATAATTGCCTGCAGGGGAAATTTTAAGAAGGGTGATTTAGTGGAAATACTAGGTCCGAAAGGCGAAAAATTAGGGCTTGGTATAGCTAAGTACGATGCGAATAAATTAAACGATAATTTAGGTCTGAAAGATCAGCCTGAATTTATTCATTATGATCAGTTACATTTTTTTTAGGTGCCTAGATGGATGCAATAACTAAACAATTAGCCAAAGTGAAAGCAGCGAGTTCTATGCTCACAACGTATTCCGCTGCTAAGAGAATAGAAGTCTTATTGTGTTTAGCCGGTTTGCTTAGAAAAAATTGTGCAAAAATCATGCTTGAAAATGGTAAGGATTTAGCGGTGATGCCTAAAGACGACCCTAAATACGAGCGTTTAATGTTGTCTGAGCAGCAAATTCACGCTATGGCTGACGATGTAGAATTAGTTGCTGCCTTACTTGATCCCTTGGACGTTTTGCTGGAAGAAAGGACAATGCCCAATGGGTTATTGCTGCAAAAAAAATCAGTACCTCTGGGGGTGGTTGCCGTTATCTATGAATCACGCCCCAATGTGACTATCGATGTCTTTGCTTTGTGTTTTAAAAGTGGCAATGCTTGTATCTTGAGAGGTGGTAAAGAAGCGCAACATAGTACGAAGTTTTTGATGTCTTTGATTCAAGAAGCCTTATCAGCTCATGATATTGACCCGCATGCTGCCTATTTATTTCCACCTAAAAGGGAAGTGATGCAACAACTATTAGCGGCAAAAGAATGGGTTGATGTCTGCATTCCGCGGGGCAGTCAAGCACTCATCGATTTTGTGCGTGAGCAGGCAAAAATACCAGTGATTGAGACGGGTGCTGGTATTGTGCACAGCTTTTTTGATGAGGGTGCGGATGTAGAGATGGGGCGTAATATTGTTTTAAATGCTAAAACCAGAAAAGTCTCTGTTTGTAATGCCTTAGATACATTAATTGTACACGAACAGGCTCTGCCTTTTTTATTCAATATAGTGGAATTATTAATTGCTAAGCAGGTGCGAATTTTTGCTGATGCTCAAAGCTATAAAGTGTTGAAGGGCAATTATCCTACAACCTTATTACAGAAAGCTAAAAAGAGTGATTTTGGTCTCGAATTCCTGTCTTATCAAATGTCGATCAAAACGGTTGCTTCTGTGCAAGAGGCGATAGTGCATATTGCTGAATATACTTCTGGGCATAGTGAGGCCATTATTTCGAATAATCAGGAGAACATCGCTTATTTTTTAAATCAGGTAGATGCTGCGGTTGTTTATGTTAATGCTTCAACTGCGTTTACCGATGGCGGGCAATTTGGCATGGGTGCGGAGATTGGTATTAGCACGCAAAAATTGCATGCACGTGGACCTATGGGCTTAAATGCTCTGACAAGTTATAAATGGCTGGTATGGGGCGATGGGCAGGTTCGCTAGGGGCAAGCACTGCAGCCCCTAGGAATCACGTCAGTTTTGATTAAACGGTATATTGAACACCAAACATTAATGCATTAAGGGTTGGGTTTTGTGTATTCACATTTAAGGTTGATGTACTTGTATCGCTATTAAAATCACCAGTAATATGGTTTTTTCCACCTAAAGCAATGAGGTAATCCAGGGTAATAGCCCAGTTTTCACTGAAGTTATATGCGCCGCCAACTTTAAGCTCTGGCAGTGCTGCAGTATTATTGCTTTTTATTTCCACTGCATTATTGGGATCAAAGGCAAAGAAATTGCTGGTGGATTTTGTGCTCATGTTTTGCACAAGCGCACCGGCTTTCAAAAATATTGAAAAGTAAGGTTGTGTAAATGCAACACCCACTAAGGCATCAAACCCACTGAAACTATAATTTGTTTGTAGTGTGCCAGGAGCTGGCGCAAAGACTCCGGTGAAAACTGGTGTTAAAGTAGACTTACCATAATAGCCCCAACCCACTTCACCAGTAACACCTACTTGATCATTAACAGGTACAATTGCGCCGATACCGAGGCGTGCACCGTATTTTTTATTGCTTTCGGTAGAAGTTACAGTACCACTTTGCGTACCAGAAATAGTGATATTGTAACCGTCGATTTTATTTTGCACATAGCCACCTTGCAAACTAAAAAAGGTGCTCGCGCCGAAAGGGGAGTCAGAAGTTCCGCAATCACCGCCCATACAACCTGCGTGAATTAAGGAGCTACAAGCTAGAAGTGAAATTAGAGTAATTTTTTTCATAATGTTATTTTTATTCCATTTTATTATTAGAATCTTACATAAGAATAATTTAAAACAGTTTGCGATAAATTACTAGTACAAAAAATAATTCACATTGAATCTTTTTGCACGGAAGGAATTTTTTTATCGCTATGCCTTCCTCTACCAACTTCTCAATTAGCAAGTTTCCATGTTGCTTATACATGGAGTTGTACAGGCTATTCACAAAGTTATGCACAGAATTTGTGGATAAGTTGGAAGCTAAAAAATAGACCACAAAAGACATAAAAACTATATATATCAACAAGTTAACAATATTTATTCCAACTCTATTGCTATTGAATTAAAACCGTGATTTTTTTTATCCACAATGATTTTGCCTGCTTGTACTGTGATTTAAGGGTAATTCTTCGTTGTTTTTATTCCTATTTTTTGTACTCAAAAGTAAATACAGTGCAATGAGACCAATTGGAAATGCCACTACCAAACCTAGTATGACAGTCTGATTGTTGATTAAAGAATTTGGCGTACCAGTGCTTAGTAAATGGTTATTTCTAATGGGCGAAATTGTCAAAGGTTCAGCTGAAAAAAAAGGACCAAAATTTGATGAAGGAAAAGGCGTTATCGGTTCCAATTTATTTTCACGCGGAGGTTTTTTTGGGGGTGAAGTAGAGGAGGCGAGTAACTTTTGTTGCGGAGCCTGAGGTTCCTCTCCTCCTTTCAGCGCATGTTGAATTTTGACCCAAGAATACATGGAATCTAGAAGGTTGTTGAGTTCCTCTGTCATGCCAGCAATCACTTGAATGGTAATTTCTTTCCCTTTAGGATTGCTTAAATGGCTTATTACCCGACTTACATGATCTTTTAATAAGGTATTGGTCTTCGCTAAGTCATTTGCCGTTGAAGGGTATTGAGCCAGAGTGTCTTGATTCTCGATAAAAACACTTAAATATTCCCGCTCAGAGGTCAACCATTTTTTCCACAGGGTCAAATCTTGTTTGTCTCTAATCGCTTGATGGTAAGCACGGGTGTTAGCTTGAATAATGGCTTCTATAGGTTGCGCTGAGCTATCAATAAAGGCTTCAATAGCTTTAAGAAGTTGTAGAGTTTGAACTCTGAATTGCATGTAAGTGTAGATTTCACCAGCCTGGCCCAGTATATCCATTATACGGTCGATTACTTTATGAAAACTGTCTAGTTTATTTAAATCAGAAATTGCCGTGGCATAATTTTCTAAAATGGGTTCTTGCATCGTGATTAGTTTAAAGTTAGGGCAATTACTTAATTGATCAACAGATAGTTTTAACAAGTTTAATGGTGTAGCTACAGCGTCAGCATTTGCTCCACCACATTCTTGAGCTGCTTGAGTTGGGTAAGTTTTTGAGTCGCGCCCACTGCTTACAGAAAAGCCATAAGGATGGGGATTTACTTTATTGACGTTCAAGGCAAAATGCAAAATGCGATTGCGATCTGTCGAGAGTCTATCGATAGCCTTTGCGAGCTCACCCAATTTATCACGTAAAAGTTGGGATTCAATCTTTTGGGTCAGATAAGGGTGGATTTCGTCATCCACAAAGGCACGAAAGTTAACCAGAAAGAGGCGATCTGATCCAACTATGGGCGATACGTTTTTTTCAAGCGTACGGATGTATTTAGTAACCAGCTCTAGTTGCTCACGAACTTGGTTGATGTTTGAATTTTGACTTAGCGCTTTTAGAATATGAATAATATCTAGGAGCACAAAATTCATGGGTTGATTTAAATGTTCCTTTGGTAAATTTTGGTTTCTAATCAGTAAATAATCACCCGTTTTTTGCATCAGATCATATAGAGCAGGCCATAGTAATCGTTGGCTGTCGACCGGTTGTACATGGAAATCATCGAGGGTTAAAACATGCCGGGGTTTAAAGGCGTTTGATAATATCCACGAATGCTCATTGACATTAGTTAGTGCTTGCGCGTCCTCAGCAAACCAGGAACTTGGGTTATTGAGATAATCTCGATGAATACCTGAGTTGGCTCTTGTATTGAGAATCCATAGCCTGAGACTCAACTCTTCCTCGGTATAACAACTTTCAGTGGTAATCCAGAAACGGCCTTGTCTAGGTAATGCTCTGTAGGCTGGTAGATTGTCCATTTTGTCCTTTCCCATACTTCTCACTCCTTGAGAAAGCAAATAGCCAGGTGCTTATTGCTGATAAATGATAAGGTTCTACTGTTGCGCTATAGGTTAAATTTGCAACAATTAATTTGATACCATTCTTTTTTTAAATTAGCAAGGTGAAAATAAATGCGTTTTTTGGTACATTAGATTTTTCCATACTCGTAGAGTTTTACTATGCCTACCTTTGATATTGTTTCAGAAACCAATGAAGTTGAGTTACGCAATGCAGTTGATAATGCAGTCCGTGAAGTGACAACCCGCTTCGATTTTCGGGGTGTTGAGGCGAGTATAGATCTGAAGGATTTAACGGTTACCTTACGTTCTGAGTCCGATTTCCAAGTACGTCAGTTGGAGGATTTGTTTCGCACGCATTGTACAAAGAGAAATTTAAGCACTTCCGGTATTGATATCGAAGATGAACCGATTCACAGTGGTAAGTTTTATTCTTTGAATTTGACTTTCAAGCAGGGGATAGATCAGCCTACTGCTAAAGATATTATAAAGTTCATTAAAGAGAGTAAAGCGAAGGTGCAGGCTTCCATTCAAGGGGATAAAATTCGCGTGACGGGCAAAAAACGGGATGATTTGCAGGATACTATAGCGTTGCTTAAAAAATCGGATATTGAATTACCACTACAGTTTGAGAATTTTAGGGATTGATATCTCTTTGTAGCGAGCCTCAAAGTTTACATTCCTAACACCTTTTCGTAAACGTTTGCTTGCCCGCCTGCGTTGCCGGAGAGGTTTGTCAGCATAGAAACTGTAACCATCCAATTCGGTAACGCAGGCGGGCAAGCAAACGTTTACGTAAAGGGAGATGACATAGATATTTTTGTATTACGAGGAAGCCTGTTCATCCGTAAGTATTTTGATCTTGGTATTTTTATACGCAAGTTCAGCAAATTTATCAGCTGGTAGGGGGGTGCTGAGAAGGAAGCCTTGGCCTAAATGGCAGTTTTTTGCTTTTAAATAATCGAGCTGGTCTTGCGTCTCTATCCCTTCGGCCACAATACTCATTCCTAATTCATTTGCGAGTTTAATAATAATATCGATGATAACAATCTTATCGTTCAAATTATGAATATCTGATACGAAAGACTTATCAATTTTTAAACTATCAATCGGTAGAGTTCGCAGTCGGTTTAAGGACGAATATTCCTTCCCGAAATCATCAAGAGATATTTTGATGCCCAAGGAAGAAATGCGACGTAATACTTGATTCATTTCCTCATTGTAATTCATCAACAAGCTTTCAGTAATTTCCAACTCCAAATGATCTTTGGGATAGTCGAAGTCTTTTAATACCTTCTCTAAATTTTTTAGAAAGTGACTATGGGTTAATTGAATAGGCGAGATGTTGATTGAAAAAGTGAGTTTATCGTTGTATTGCATACCCCAACGAACTATTTGTTCACAGGCGTTACGCAAAACAAACTGTCCCAAATCAATGATTAAACCAGTGCGCTCAGCTATAGGAATAAATTCATCAGGTAATACTTCACCCAAAACGTCACAATTCCAACGCAATAATATTTCAGCACCAACTACTGTTTGATCGGTTAGGTCAAATTTAGGTTGGTAGTACAACTCAAATTTATTCTCCTGCAAGGCCTTTCGTAAATGCGATTCCACCTCAGACTCACGATTTTGTAAATAACTTAATTGCTCTGTGTAGAAATGGTAGGTGTTTTTACCCGAGCTTTTTGACTTATACATGGCTAAATCGGCTTTTCTTAATAACTCTTCAGTGTTTCTGCCATCAGTAGGAAAAATGGAAATACCAATACTCACCGTGACGGTAATTAATTTACCGTTAATAGGGTAGGGGTTATTTAGTTCGTTTAAGATTCGCTCTGCGAGATTACGCGCAGGTGTTGGGCCAACAATATTCGGAGCAATCAAAGTAAACTCGTCTCCGCCCACACGAGAGAGTAAATCCCCGTTTCTGATCAGTAAAATAACGCGCTGTGCAAATTGCTTGAGTAATTCATCACCATGTATATGACCAAAGCTGTCATTGGTTGCCTTGAAATTATCCAAGTCTATCAGTAAGAGTGCTAATGATTTCTTTTCCCTTTTGCAATTAGAAATCGATTTATCCAGTAGCTCCTCAAATTCGCGGCGATTGAATAAATTTGTCAGAGAGTCATGTGAAGCTATATATTTAAGTTCGTCTTGTTTTATCTTCAACCGTTTTTGCGCATTCAAAACTTCCGTGTAAGAAAAGACATAGTTGATTACAAAACAACTGCAAGGGATTATATACGCCACCACTTTTAAGAAATAGGCGATGTTATAAGCGCTATCGTAGGGGTTGTTAGACACTAGCATTAAATAAATTGAGATAACGATCTGAGTAACTGCCATGTAAAAGATACAGTCCACTAAAATGTTGGGATAAGCCCTATAAGCTATAGGGTAAATGAACAAAATAAGAACTAAATAGATGGAAATAGAAACGAATTCATAGGGCCTGGATAGCAGCGCATCTTTAAACCACATATTAGGCAGTTGTATCACTTCTGCTGCGTAATAAATAATCGTTACCGCGCACATTACCAGCAATAAAGTTAACAAGATAAAGCCACTAATACTCAGCGATTTGTCGCCATGGCTGCTAATTAGCAGCAGTAGGCCTATGATTAAAATCAACCCACTCATTGCATTGGAAAAAGTCCAAATGAGGGCATCTAAGTTGTATTTTTCAGTATAATCGATGGATAAACCGTCAATTAACAAGGTATGTAGGGCTTCTACGGAACCGGAAAATAGGACTGAAAGGCCAATGATAAAGGCCACTTTATCGTTATTTAGTCTGTACAGTGTAAAGGAGAGTAATACGGTAACAGCTGCAAGTGAGAAGCCTGACCATTGCAGCAGTGTTTGTCTAAAATAGCCACGAATCTGAGATTCCAGTAATTTGGAGCTAACTTCATTGCCATTATTGAGTTTAGTAGCGATAACCCCGAAATCCAGCCCTAAATTAAGACCTACGTAAGGTAAACCTAATAATAAAATGATGATAAAGACTAAAAAATGGGGTATCCGCTTTAATGTGGTCTCACTAAAAACAAAGGAGTTATCCATGTTTTACCACCCTTTAGTCCATGCAATTGGGGAATCTAGTTTAGATCTCTATATAAAACTTAGCACAGAATATAGATAATATCCTTTTTATAGGGATATTATTTAGTATTTTTATGCACTTGTTGATTTTTTTAGGCGGCTTGAATCCCTTTTGTACTGCTTCATGGTTGTTTGCTGTGCTATAATTTAACAATATCAGTTAGGGAGGTATTATGAAGGCGCTAATCATTTTAGGCATATCCCTAATAACTGCCGTAACTCCGCTGTGGGCCTTTGATTCAGACGATCATAGAATGGCTCAATTTCAAGAAAATCTGCAAGACAAGGCCGACTCAGGTGACACAGAATCACAGCTGTTAATGGCCATCAAATATGAAAAAGGGGATGGCACTAAGCGTGACATGAACAAAGCCTTTTACTGGTATCAGAAAGCTGCAGAACAAGGTAATGCCGATGCGCAAAACAACTTAGGTTTATTATTTTTAAACGGTCAAGGTACTCCCAAAGATAGTAAAAAAGCCATGATTTGGTTGAAAAAAGCAGCAGATCAGGGTTTAAACATAGGTCAAAACAACGTTGGAATCCTTTACGAAAATGGTGATGGTGTTGCTCAAAACTATAACCTTGCCTTTGATTGGTATAAAAAAGCTGCAGACAACGGTAGCTCCGAAGGCCAGTACAATTTGGCCGTTTTATACATGAATGGTAACGGTGTGGCAAAAGATATGAAACAAGCTATTTACTGGTATACCAAAGCTTCAGAACATGGTGATTTAGATGCTCAAAATAATTTAGGAGTAATCTTTGAGCGAGGCATGGGAGTACCAAAAAATCTTAATACGGCGATTCATTGGTATTCTAAAGCGGCTATTGACGGCTCAGCCTTAGCACAAACCAATTTAGGAGTTCTTTACCTCGATGGCGACCCTTCGGTTAAAAATAGCGAGCGCGCTTTTTATTGGTTTAAGAAAGCAGCAGAATTAGGCAATCCCAAAGCACAAAATAATTTAGGTTATTTATATGAACATGGCGAGGGTTTGGAAAAGAATCTGACCAAAGCCTTATTTTGGTATACCAAGGCTGCTCAGTTAGGCTTCGCTATTGCTCAAAACAACCTTGGAATTCTTTATTCCACAGGCAAAGGCACTGCTAAGGATACGGATAAAGCCTTGTTGTGGTTTAAAAAGGCTGCTGAACAAGAGGATCCTGAAGCACAAATCAATTTAGGCTTGATGTACGCACAAGGTCAAGGAGTGATTAAAAACTTAACTACTGCTAAATATTGGATCGGTAAAGCGAAGGCAAATGGTTCGCCTGATGCCTCAGTGATCTGGCAGACTTATAAATTATGGAATTATTAATCTTGGTTCCGTGAATAAAACGCAGAAAGTTGGCACTACGCGCCTACGTACCTTGTTGACTCCAACTTACCGCGGCCGAAGGTTCGCGGTATCCAGACGATCTAGGATTAAGATCGGAACTGGATTCCGAGGACCTTCGGCCGCGGAACGTAGGGAGGCCTCGTAAATAACATCACACTAGGTATATACTAAGAGTAACTTCCAAAAACAGACCAATGGATTGGTTATATGGGTTCCCATCAACTAAAAAGTCCTGAAGAACGACAATGGCGGATGCTTTTAGTCTATGCCTTATACCGACTTATCAGTATTGTATTCTTTCTGTGTTTCTACTTTTATAGCCCCATCTACCAATTAGAATCTGCACTCTATCAAAATGTCCTCTATATTTATTTCATTTTTGGCCTGTTGTTTTTTTATTTATGCTATGACAAAAAGCTTAGTTTTGATAAACAAGTATTACTCTCCGGAACTATAGATATTCTGGCGATATCTACCTTATTAAACATTATTGGTAATCTACAGGCGGGTTATGGAATTTTACTTAATGTAACCATTGCGGCCTTAAGTATTTTGGTTCCAGGGCGCTTAGCTATTTATTTTGCTGCCTTGGCTAGTTGCTTGCTGTTGTGCGGTAATTTTTTTCAATACTTAGCGAATAACCAAAAAGACCTGGGTAGCTTTTTTTACAGCGGGATTTATGGAGCCGGATTCTTTGCTACCTCATTGACCGCTTGGTATTTAGCCAACTGGGTACGTATCTCTGAGAATTTAGCAAAAGATCGTAGCTATGAATTAGCAGGTATGCAAAAAATCAATGAGTACATTGTTGAGCGATTGCATTCGGGCGTGATTTACCTGGATATGAATAAGCAGATTAAATTAATTAACTCCGCTGCACGCACTTTCTTTAATCTCAATTACAATATTAGCTTGCAAAGTCTGGAACAAGTGTCCCATTTGTTAGAAGACAAATTTGATAATTTTCTAGCAAGAAATAAGCAAACCGATAGCAGTGCACAAACGATATTGGAGGATCCCTATTTACGAGTGCATTTCTTTTCAACTGCAACAACCAGCAATCCAGCAGTATTAATCATACTCGAAGATATGACCTATATTTCCCAGCAGGCACAGCAACTCAAACTCGCATCACTGGGGCGATTTTCAGCAAGTATTGCACACGAGTTGCGTAATCCTCTCGGCGCCATAGCCCATGCGGTGCAATTGTTTGGTGATGATGGGAGCCTTAATAAAGAAGACGAGCGTCTTAAACAATTAGTTATTAATAATTGTGATCGAATGAATGGGGTGATAAAAAATGTCTTACAACTATCAAGACGACAAAAATCGCAACCGCAAGTTATCGAGCTTCATGCTTTTTTAAGGCAGTTTAAAGAAGAGTTTTGTAACCACAATAAATGCGACCTAAAACTGAAGCTTGGTAAAAGTAAACAGTTATCTGTCGTTTTTGACAAAAGCCAATTAGAGCAAATACTGGTCATCCTCTGTGATAATGCCATGCAACACGGTAAGGATGCGCAGGGCAACGTCAGCATGGTGATCGCAGTGAAATCTTCTATCGCCCTAAAAACGGTTATTTCACTGACTGATTCAGGTCCTGGAATTCCGATCGAACATATTAATGATATTTTTGAACCCTTTTTCACCACCTTACGCACAGGGACAGGGATGGGGCTGTTTATTGCCAAAGATTTATGCGAAATTAATCAAGCCAGGCTTAACTTGGTTAATTCAACTAAGGGTAGCAACTTCGCAATCACCCTCAATATTTCGGACGAGTTATTAATATGACTAAAAGTAATGTACTTATAATCGATGATGAACCAGACATTTGCGAACTATTGACGTTGACCTTGTCGCGCATGGGACTTAGCTGCGACACCGCTGCTAATTTTGCTGAGGGCATAGAGGCTATCAAACAAAATAATTATTCCCTGGTGCTTAGTGACATGCGTTTGCCCGATGGGGATGGAATAGAAATAGTCCGTTTTATACAAAAAAATAAACCCCAACTTCCTGTGGCGATCATCACCGCCTATGGGAATGTCGAAGGAGCTGTGAATACGCTAAAAGCCGGAGCTTTCGATTATGTATCTAAGCCGGTTGATTTAATGATGCTCAAAGAGCTGGTTAAAACCGCTTTATCGATGAACAATAATTTGAGTAATGATGAAGACGAGGTACTAGTAGGTGACAGTCCCGTGATGCGTCAGTTGCGCGAAAGTATCCACAAACTTGCACGAAGCCAAGCCCCGGTTTTCATTAAAGGGGACTCAGGAGTAGGTAAAGAATTAGTTGCTCAGTTGATTCATTCTTATGGCCCAAGAAAAGAAAAGCCTTTCATTCCAGTTAACTGCGGTGCAATTCCAGCTGAATTGATGGAGTCTGAATTTTTTGGCCATAAAAAAGGAAGTTTTACAGGTGCTATTGCGGATAAAGCAGGGCTTTTTGTTGCGGCACATGGTGGTACTTTATTTTTAGATGAAATTGCAGAGCTTCCCTTACCTATGCAGGTAAAACTCTTACGTGCGATTCAGGAAAAGGCGATTAAACCTATTGGTGAATTGCATGAAATCCCCGTAGATGTGCGTATTTTAAGTGCAAGCCATAAAAATTTGCTTGATGAAATTAATGCTGGAAATTTTAGACAAGATTTGTATTACCGTGTGAATGTGATTGAGTTAGGTGTACCTACTTTATTGGAGCGACTCTCTGATATTCCAATTTTAACGCAAGCGATTTTAAAGAAATTAGCCCTTAACCAAAATCGCAACCCCGTAAGTTTGCACCCTGGTTGTTTGGAATTGTTGCAAACATATCATTTTCCAGGCAATGTCCGTGAATTGGAGAATATCTTAGAACGTGCACTAGCCATGTGTGATGGGGAAGTGTTGGAGGTGGAAGACCTGCGCATCCCTCAAACTAATACTCACGCTAATACTGAATCTGTAGCAGATAATAGCACAGCACAAACTACTGCCAACTTGAGCGGGTATTTACAGGATCAAGAAAAAGAATTAATTCTTGAAGCCCTGGAAAAAACGAAATGGAACAGGACCGCTGCTGCTCGATTATTGGGCTTAAGTTTTAGAACTTTACGTTATCGTTTAAAGAAATTAGGTTTAGATTGATTCTTGAAAACACTACTTTCATAGTCTAGATTTAAAGAACGCTGTGAACAGATGTTCATCGCGAATTCTTACTAAGGAAAGTAACAATGAACTCATGGAATAGTATTGTTTTCTTAAAAACAAAAAATGCTTGGTCTGATTCTGCTGCTATTGCAAAAATGAGCGGAGTTCAAAGTCTTTGGTCTACTTCTGGTGATTGGGATTGGTGCATCAAGTTAGATCCAAAGCATTCTTCTCCTGAAGAAACTGCTGTTTTTGTTAAAAACTTAAGAAACTCTGATTGGGTTGCTGAGACAAAAACAAGTTGGTGGAAAGAAGTTCCAGTAAGATAAGCTTATATCGCCATATACCCCTAAGCCAGTCTTGGGGGTATTTAGCTAGCCATTGTTAGTGCAGTTTTTTTGAAAACAGACGCAATCTTTGTCCCATCCCACACATAGCTAAAATGCGAACCTTGTTGACAAGTGTGAATACTATTCGGTTTAAATAGCGCAAAATTACAACCATTATCCCGCACAGAATAATACACCAATCCATCTTCTTGATTTTCTTTCACTTCAGCGCCTAGCCGTTGGCTTACACTGTAGTCGGAGAGTGAGTAGATAGGATCTGTCAATTTATGAAGCGATTTTAAATCCAATAAATCCGCACTAAATTCAGCGATTAGACTACGCATAGGCAATTCTTGAGCGGGTTCTTCTGTATATCCTAAGAATAGTTCTTTGTGGTATTTGGTTTCGGCTATTGCTGTTTGCAAGGAATCTGCAGCGTAATAAATCCCATAATCGCCATTTGAAAACCGACTTCCATCGGGATTGATATGCGTGAAGGCCGCCATGACATAACCACAACCGGGAACTGCATATAGGCGTTGTTCTTTGGGTACTAATTCTATTAGCCCAATTTCATCCTGAATGCGAGGGTTCGTAAGCATTTGTACAGCAAATAAGGCTTCAAATTCGTCAGCAGAAGCGACATCTTCGAAGAGATTGATCGGTGGAAACTGTGATGGGATTAAACGGTAGCAACGTTGTTTGCTGAAGTTAATTGTCTCGAACTGTTTTAAAGAAGGCATTAAGACTTCCCACCTCGTTGTGCATTAAGTCTGCTTGCAATAGACCAGAGATCTACTACACGACCTTGTAACATAATATCCATGGCCGAACGGCCGCTAAAGAATGGTGCTTTATTGGGTTTTCTTACCCAACCATAAACAGATTCTGGGTGAGAAAACAAAATGCGTAAGGCTGCATGGATATTTAATAAATAGGATATCCTTTCTTTAAGATCGGGGCTGAAACTGGCTTTGTCTGGTGTGCTTTTGTACTTGAACCACGTCGAGCGTTTCAAACCTAAAAGGATAAGAGCTTCATCAGTAGAACAATGCCATTTATCAAAGATGTTAAGCACAACTTTAAAAGCGATTTGGATTTGTTCATTACTAATTGCACCAGCAGCGGGTATTGGAATCATGCCTACCTCTTGATAATCAGATAGTCTAAATATAGACTAATTTTTGAATAAAGTCCATATGTAGATTATTGGTCAAAGAAATAGTTACCTGATAGGGTCAATCATTTCTTTGATTTCAAGAATTTTTGCATCAACTCGAGCTAATAAATAGGGGTCATTTTTGGCCAAACTTCTGGCAACTTTTAATTGCGCCACAGCAGCTCTAGGTTGCCCCTCTAACAACAAGCATTGTGATTGGGTTAAATAGGCATAGCCTTTTTGATGGGAATTGGATTGCGCACGGGCTAGTTCACGGCAAAGCGGTAAGTCCTGTTTGTAAATTCGGCTGCCTTTTAACAAAATACTGGTCGCTTTATCTGCTTGATTGGCCGCAATCAATCCCTGTGCGTAGGCCATTAGGGCAGCATAATTATCGGGGTAATTGGAATTCATTTCATTCAATCGACTTAGTGCGGATTGATAATGTTCCAATCCAATTTCAGTTTGTGCTAGCGCAATTTGAAGATAGAGGCTGTCGGGACTTTTAGCGAGTAAGGGTTGTAGTTTAATGTAAGCTGATTGGAAGTTATTCGTGTTCAGTAAAGCTAATACATTTCCGTACTCACATGCACTTATGAGATTTTGCTTGGCGCATTGGTGTTGATAAAAGTCCAATAGGCGCTTATTTTCAGTGGCCTGAGAGGCGCGGATTAATTCTTTAAAAAAGCTGTAATCTAAGGAGTCTTGATATTTGTTCGTATTGGTCTTGTTAATACGGTTTTCTGCTTCTGCTATTCGGTCTTCATCAAGCGGGTGGGTGCGTAAAATGGCTGGGATGTTAGCGGTGTAATAATACCGCGAATTTTCTAGCATTTTGCGAAAAAAGGTTGGCATGCCGAGCGGATTGAAGCCGGCTTTGATTAACATATCTATGCCTATTCGATCGGCTTCTTTTTCTTTGGAACGTGTGAAGTTGATATTGTCTTGACTAAATCCTGAGAGCGAACCCATCATAGCGCCCATTCCTAAGGTGGGATTTAGAGCGCCCAGTGCAATTGATGCTAACATGGATGCAAGCATAGGAATGCGCATTTGTTTCTGGTGTTCAATCATACTATAGAGATGGTGTAGGCGTACGTGGGCGATTTCATGCGCCATCACAGCGGCTAACTCACTTTCATTACTTGTGGTTAAAATAAGCTGGGTGTTAATACCGATGTAACCACCAGGACCCGCAAAGGCGTTAATCTCATTAGACCGTACGATAAAAAAGTAAGGAGCGGGCATGTGCCCTGCATGTGCGAGTTTACTACCAATATGATTGATGTATTGATTAGCTAGAGCATTGCGATCAACGCTATCAGATTGGTTAATCAATTGAATAAATTGCTTTTCTAACTCTTCTAATTCACTAGTTGTATAGGGGGATAAACCATTGGCTAGGCAGGGTTGGGTTAGAAAAAAAAGCACAAATAGCCAAATACCTTGGCGAAATAGTCTAAAAAAACCAGAAAGTCTGTATTCTTTGTTCAATTTAATCATTAGGCTACTCAAAAATTGAATAATTTGTTATCATTCGTCCACTGTTAAATGTGATAGAAACGTGTACGTGCAATTTAGTATATCACAGCTAGATTTTCTTAGTTGAATTGAAGCAACGCTGCCTCAAGTCTTTGGGAAATGCAACAATGAGGTAACGTTATGAAGCATTCATTAGCCACAATAGAGCAAGCCGTTGAGCAACTCAAAGCCGGCAAAATGATTATTCTCATAGATGATGAAGACCGCGAGAATGAGGGTGACCTGGTAATGGCTGCTGAGTTTGCCACACCAGACGCGATTAATTTTATGTCACGTTATGCCTGTGGCTTAATTTGTTTGCCTATGGCAAGTGAACTCGTGGATAAACTAGACTTGCCGATGATGTCCTCAAACAATCGATCTCCTTATGGCACTGCCTTCACCGTATCGATTGAAGCAGCCTGTGGTGTGTCCACGGGTATCTCTGCAGGGGATAGAGCACATACTATAAAAGTGGCTATTAATCCTGAAAGTGGACCTCGTGACGTGATTAGTCCTGGCCATGTTTTTCCCTTACGCGCGAAACCCAAAGGGGTACTTGAGCGTGCAGGACAAACTGAAGGTAGCGTTGATTTGGCCAGACTTGCGGGATTGATTCCAGCTGCCGTGATTTGTGAAATTATTAATGAAGACGGTACAATGAGTCGTCGCGATGAATTGGCTCTATTTTCTAAACAACACAATATTCCTATGGTGACCATTAAAGATCTGATTCATTATCGGATTGAACGTGAGTTACTAATTAGACCTGCTGCAACTACTACTATTCCTTTGCAAAATCATGGCGATTTTACCATGACAGTTTTTGAAAACGACATAGATGTAGCAGAGCATTTTGCTTTAGTTAAACCGGCCTTATTTGCTAATCAAGTGCCCTTAGTACGCATTCATTCAGAATGCATCACCGGAGATATTTTTGGCTCTTGTAAATGTGACTGTGGTAGCCAACTATCCTCTTCCTTAGCCTTAATTGCCGCTGAGGGCGGGGTGTTAATTTACTTACGTCAGGAAGGTAGAGGTATTGGATTGGCTAATAAGCTCAAAGCTTACGCGCTGCAATCCGAAGGCTTAGATACTGTTGAGGCGAATATCAAACTCGGTCTGCCTGCAGATGATAGAGATTATGCAGTTGCTTACCAGATGCTAAAATACTTAGGAATAGATACGTTAAGGTTATTAACTAATAACCCTTCAAAGATTGCAGCGCTGCAATCTTTTGGAATCCAAGTGAGTGAAAGGATATCCTTAGAAACAGGGTTAACTCCTGAAAACTCTGCGTATTTACAAACTAAAAAAGATAAACTAGGACATCTATTAGTAATTAATGAGGACAATAATGAAAGAAATTAAAGCGGCTATCGGCGTTGAAAATAACACTTTTCCTGTAGCAATAATTGTTAGCACTTTTAATGAAGACATTACAACTGCATTGAAAGAAGGGGCTTTGGCCCGACTTAATGAACTAGGCTTTAAAACCGATCTTATTACTTTAATAGAAGTTCCGGGTGCCGTAGAGATACCCTTTGTCGCTAATTTGATGGCGAAGAAAAACCGTGTTCAGGCCATTATTGCCTTAGGTGCAGTAATTCGTGGTGAAACCACACATTATGATTATGTGTGTGATCAGGTGAGTCAGGGATGTCAACGCGTCATGTTGGATCACAATCTTCCTGTAATTTTTGGTGTACTGACTACCGAGAATGAGGCGCAAGCATGGGACAGACTAGGTGGCAATCATGGTCACAAAGGTCGCGATGCTGTGGATTGTGCTGTGATGATGCACTCTATACAATTGCAACTGCAGTAATTTTTGCTCGCACCCGAGTATTTTTTGTGCAATTTTGTGCTAAAAAATACTAGGGTGTGAGTTTCCGCAATAACAGGATTATACCTATTCATAATAAATATCAAAATTTGTGTTATTTATATCCTCATTTTGATAGAATTAAATCCCGTTTACATGCAAATTAAATTTTCGATGGATTCGGCATTTCGAACGGGGTCAAAATGACAAACTATATATTTATTACCGGCGGCGTTGTTTCTTCTTTGGGGAAGGGAATTGCAGCCGCATCTTTAGCCGCTATTCTCGAAGCACGCGGTCTAAGTGTGACACTAATCAAACTTGATCCTTACATAAATGTTGATCCAGGAACTATGAGTCCCTTTCAACATGGTGAAGTCTTTGTAACCAATGATGGTGCTGAAACCGATTTGGATCTGGGACATTATGAACGTTTTGTTAATACTACAATGACAAAACGCAATAATTTCACCTCTGGAAAAATCTACGAAAACGTTATTAAAAAAGAAAGGCGTGGTGATTATCTAGGCGGAACGGTACAAGTTATACCGCATATCACCAATGAAATTAAGCGCTGTATAAAGCTCGGTGCTGAAGGTTTTGACGTAGCTATGGTTGAAATTGGCGGAACAGTAGGGGACATCGAGTCTCTTCCTTTTCTAGAAGCTATTCGACAAATGCGTATTGAGCTCGGTGGACAAAGGGCTTTATTTATTCACTTAACCTTAATACCCTACATTGCTACTTCAGGTGAAACCAAAACTAAACCCACACAGCATTCGGTTAAAGAGCTGCGATCTATTGGTATACAACCTGATGTACTGATCTGCCGTTCTGAAAAACCCTTATCGATGTCGGATAGAGCTAAAATTGCTTTGTTCACCAATGTGGAAAAAGAAGGGGTTATTTCATTAGAAGATGCTAAAAGTATTTATCAAATACCCATGATTTTGCATGAGCAAGGTCTCGATGAATTAGTCGTTAAAAAACTATCCCTTGAAGTGAAACCTGCTGATTTAAGTGAATGGCAGAATGTTGTGGATATGCAGACAATACAAACTAAGGCTATTAAAGTGGCCATGGTGGGTAAATACACTGAGTTAAATGATGCTTATAAGTCTATCAACGAAGCCTTGCTCCATGCGGGTATTCATACCCAAACCAAGGTAGAAATTGTCTATATAGATGCAGAACTTATCGAAAAGCACGGTACTAAACTTCTAGAAGCTATTGATGCCATTCTTGTACCTGGTGGTTTTGGTGAGCGAGGAATCGAAGGTAAAATCCAGGCGATTCAATATGCACGAGAAAATAAAGTACCATTCTTAGGCATTTGCCTAGGATTACAAACTGCAGTTATCGAGTTTGCGCGTAATGTAGCAGGCTATGAGGGTGCAAGCTCTACAGAGTTTAATAAATCAACGCCTTACCCAGTTATTGGTTTAATCAATGAATGGTTAGCTGCCGACGGTAGCATGCAATCACGTGATGAAAATACCGATTTGGGCGGCACCATGCGCCTAGGCGCGCAAATGTGTCAATTAGAGACAGGAACCTTAGCTCGAGCGGTTTATGATAAACCCCAAATCATTGAGCGTCATCGTCACCGTTATGAAGTAAATAACAAATATGTTGAGCATTTAGTGTCAAAGGGCTTAGTGATATCAGGTCGATCTGCTGATAATACCTTAGTTGAAATGATAGAGTTACCGGACCATCCCTGGTTTTTAGCCTGTCAATTTCACCCTGAATTTACTTCAACACCTCGTTTAAGTCATCCGCTGTTTAAGCAGTTTGTGCTTGCAGCGCGTAATACTAATCATGTACCGGAGGAAGAGGCATGAAATTGTGTGGATTTGAAGTAGGTATTGATAAGCCATTATTTTTGATTGCGGGTCCCTGTGTCATCGAAAGTGAAGGTCTAGCCTTGGAAACTGCGGGTTATTTGAAAGAACTCTGTCAACAATTAAAGATATCCTTTATCTATAAATCCTCTTTTGATAAGGCTAATCGTTCGTCTATGACTAGTTACCGTGGACCGGGTTTTGAAAAGGGTTTAATGATACTAGAAAAGGTTAAAGCACAAATTGGTGTTCCTGTGTTAACCGATGTGCATGAAGACACGCCATTGATGGAAGTTGCAAGTGTAGTAGATGTACTGCAAACCCCTGCTTTTTTATGTCGACAAACGAATTTTATTCAGAAAGTCGCCGCGACGAATAGACCGGTTAACATTAAAAAGGGTCAATTTTTAGCGCCGTGGGAAATGAAGCACGTAATTGCTAAGGCAAAAGCGGGCGGTAATAATCAAATTATGGCATGTGAGCGTGGTGTGAGCTTTGGCTATAACAATTTAGTCTCTGACATGCGATCATTGGCCATCATGCGCGAAACAGACTGTCCTGTCGTATATGATGCAACTCATTCTGTGCAGCTCCCAGGTGGTAATAATGGTGTATCTGGCGGGCAAAGGGAGTTTATCCCTGTCTTAGCACGTGCAGCTGTTGCTGCTGGCATATCAGGCCTTTTTATGGAAACACATCCTGACCCTGATAAAGCCTTAAGTGATGGTCCTAATAGCTGGCCTTTGGCAAATATGAAGGAATTGCTAGAGTCATTGATTGCTATTGATGCGGTTTATAAAAAGTTTGGTGAGATTAATTTAAGCAATTAAGACAGCAATTTAAAACGATGCATTTTTAGCTCTGACGCAAGCACTGGGGTTTAGCCTAGGGTCGTTTTAAAACCGCTGTACGCATCCA
>Ga0075158_10000033_pt1 | contig 95983 bp, 79 predicted proteins | sample JI91814BDNA_FD_70968 | JGI IMG/M metagenome (GOLD analysis project Ga0075158, IMG submission 70968) | Wastewater effluent complex algal communities from Wisconsin, to seasonally profile nutrient transformation and Carbon sequestration -... | ecosystem: Engineered > WWTP > Effluent > Algae... | reverse complement strand
ATTTCAATGATTGTAAAAGTAGGGTAAAAGAGTTTCATTTGGCTGAAGTCTATACACACAAGTTTCATCATGATGGACTGGGTAGTTATGGTAGAAAAGGGGATGGATTAAATACTAGTAAAAGAGAAATTTATCCGAAAATTGATCCGATCAGTGAATCAATTGGAAATATATTTTAATGATTAAAGTAAATTCTAGAGGGTTATCCATGTATGAGATCAAAAGAGTATTAGTATTATTAGGTTGTTTTTACCTGGGGATTTCTTCGGCAAATATCTTAGAATTCAAGAAGGATTGTGGTAAGTACAATTACATTATTACGATAGAGCATCTAACTGTAAGCTATGAAACAATAATTAAACATTATTATCAAAAAGGAGATTTACCTAAGAAACTTTTTCATCAATCTGAGCAAGGTATGTTTGTAGAGGCTAATTGTGAGAAGGGTAAGGATAATTTAGATCTATTTGTATTTACGGAAGTTTGTGGTGGCAGTGCATGCCCCGACGACATCTATGGTGTGTTTTCACTAAAACAAAAAAAGATGTTATTAAACCCAAAAGATTGGCCTAATGGAAATACAGAAGAGATAGTCAAAATTTTGGGTTTTGAACCCGACGTATCGTATTTTGAAGCTCCCAAATTTTGTTGTGTTGACCAACAGGCAGATTATTTCCATCCTGATGTTCTAACAAATCATGCAAATAAAACATAGTGTTAACGTATGAGATATCTAGTAGTTAGAAAGGGCACCGATTAGGCCAGCTTTTGCCATTTGACATAGACTTTTAAATGCGTGAGCTTCTTCATATTATAAAATAATTTGCGACCTGGAGTTTCAAATATTGACTCAATTCCAACCAATCTATGGATGAAGTAAAAATGAGAATTAGCAATGAGAATCAATTCTATGTAAGCGTAATATTGGATGATAGCTTGGTTATCGTTTGTAAAGTTCGCAGCAAAAGGACGTGTTTAAAAATAAATAATGCTCGCAAGAGATGGTTTAATAGGTATGTTTGGGTTATTAAATATAAAACTCAGGAGGATTTGTCGCGCACATACTTGGCGCTACGACAAGAAGGTATAGCCTTTTCCGCTGATCAACATGGTTGGGGACCTTCTGAAACTTTTGAATACCTGAGAACCAAAAGGTATATCTATGGTTCGTTTAAAGAAATTTCCTGGCTTGGTCCTGGAAAATTTATAGTAAGGATAAAATAAGTCTCACTCCTTCTGGAAGGTCCTGATGTTCAAGTCTTGCTTGTGTGTTTATCAATATTCAAAGCAGGACTTAAGCTTGAAATCCTATTTTTATAAAAGCAAAATTACAAAGTCCAGACCATTCTCATTATGATTTGAAAGGTTGGGGACACTATTTATATATGGCATTTACAATGTAATGAATAGAGGGTGTGATATGTTAAAAAAAATCAATGCAGGTAGGGTTGAGAGCGATACAGGTTTTTATATTGAAATAACTGGACCTGAATTATTTGAGTATAATTATCATGGTAAATTGATTGAAATTGATTTGGCTTATGATCCACTGAAATCTGTGTCAATTATATATGCGTCACAAGTGAAAGACTTGAATGTGGAAGAAAAAAATAAAATGATCGCCAATATTGAGCAAGCCGTCCAATTGCTGGGCGGCAAATTCGTTATCATATAATTTTGAACTACTTTAAATGGCAACATTAGGGGCGCTTTTCTTGATGGGGCATTTAATGACTGTGGATGTCTGTAGGCATTTATCAATCATAGGAAATTTTGAATTATATATAAATCCAAATTTACCGGTATAGATTGCGATCATTTTAAGACTTGAGGCTGTTTTAGGAGTGGGAGGCGCTTATGGGATACTTATACTTGAGAGAGCAGAGTGTGTCTATTAGAAATCTGTTGAACGGATGGAAATATAAAAGAACAAAGCACATCGCTTATTTATTAAAACACATTTACATGACTATTATTTTAGATTCTAATAGAAAAATTGTTTTGATAGATACCTCAGAAATGATGGACATAGATGATTCTACTAACAATGCTAATATTTATTGTATTGATGAGAAAGACAATATTATTTGGAAAGTAGACTCAGATAAAGGCATTATGGATCAAGATTCTTTTGTATATATAGAAAAAACTGAAAACGGGCTCTATGCTAAACGTTTTCAAGGTACGGAATATATGATTGAACCTGAAACGGGTAAGAGTGTGATAACTGGTTGGACTAAATAATAATATTATATGCCGCCCAAATTAATAATGTCTTAATAAACAAAACAGCATATTGGACGTAGTAGTCGGATACTGAGGAAAAAAGTTAATGAGTTCTATAGTTTCGAATTGCAAAGAAATACAATCAATTCTTGATGGGGCTAAAAAACAAGATATATCGATAAACGAAGTATCAGAAGGATGGAGTGAGTCAATTAGATCATTCGCTATGTCTAATTCACTTAGTAATACATTACGAGATTATTTTATTAGAAATCACCCAACACCTAAATATCATGAATATGAAGGTACTCCACATAATAGACCTTACCGAGGTTTTAAATGTATGGACTGTAGAGAAACTGTAATATTTCCGGAGCGTTAATAATCGCGTATTAGGGTTAGCTGTTTGTGTAAGCTTGGAGGTCAAAAGCTTGAGGGGGAGCATTTTCGACCTGTCCTTAGGCTTAACTCGATTGCTGGGAGATTGTGTTATCACATAAGAAACCCTCATCCCCAACCCTTCTCCCTTAAAAACAAGGGAGAAGGGAGTCTGCTCCGTGCGACAATTTGTCATCACCAATCAACTACACTTCACAGCTCCGTATGTTGGGCACGACAACGCTGCACAGAATTACCAAGAACCAAAGTTCTCTAGGACGGGGTGGTAAAACCTTCGAAAAACACGATGTTTTTCGAGAGCGTGCCAAGGACGGCGAAAGCGTGTTTTACCACCCCGTTCTAGAGAACTTTGGTTCTCACTTCGATCTAGCGCGTCAATCAAAGCATGAGTAGCTTGACCTTAAGCGAGGAATTCTGTAAAACGCAAAATTACAAAAAGCCAGTTAGCTGGTAAGTCCAAAAAAAAGGAGTTTTTGAACAATGAATGGTTTACGTAATGGTATTGGTAGTTCTCTTATTGCGACAATGATATTAATTTTATCTCTTATCTTAGGTGCTTGCTGTGAGTTTTGGGGTATTTTAAATACTTTGTCTGTCGTAGCGTCATTTGTAATTGTTTGTTGTTTTATTCCAGCAGTTAGGAACAAATGCCGATCATTTTATCATCGTTATAATATCAAGACTCTGCTCATTACCATGATTGCAACGATAGGGGCAATCTATTTATACATGACTTATGGTAAGGATATTCCCTACGTCCAATACCACCTTGAGAGGATTGCTAAAGTGGTGGTTTGGACACTTATAGCCTACGGTGTGAGGGGTATTTATCGTGCTTTGAAAAGGGATAAGATAGCGAAGTTAAATCCGCCGAATCAGATCTAGAACTTAACCTCTAAATAGCAGGCTCCAGTTAGCAACACCATCGGGGACTGCTACAATCCATTTGAATCTATGACAATACTGAGCCAAAACCGTATTAATCGATGTAAATCCACTAATAAATCCGAATTAGCCGCTCTCCCACTTTCTGGATGCCAACATTTAAGCTAGAATGGTGCAATTTGCAAAAAGGTTATCTTAAGTTGAATGATATAAAGCGGGTTCGTAATTTTTCAATTATTGCACACATTGACCATGGTAAATCTACCTTGGCGGATAGATTTATCCAAATGTGTGGTGGTCTTTCAGATCGAGAGATGAGTTCTCAAGTGCTCGATTCAATGGATATTGAGCGTGAGCGCGGTATAACCATTAAAGCGCAGTGCGTTTCTTTAAATTACAAAGCTAAAGACGGTAATACCTATTTATTGAATTTTATTGATACACCAGGTCACGTGGATTTCAGTTATGAAGTATCGCGTTCATTGGCTGCCTGTGAAGGGGCCATCCTCGTTGTAGATGCTGCGCAAGGGGTTGAGGCGCAGACGGTCGCTGTTTGTTACACTGCCATAGATCAATCATTAACTGTATTACCCGTTCTCAACAAAATAGACTTGCCCCAAGCTGAACCTGAGCAAGTTATTGAAGAGATTGAAGATATCATCGGTGTGGATGCACATGATGCCATTAGAGTCAGTGCTAAAAGCGGATTTGGTGTGGCTGATGTGCTTGAAGCCATTGTCACCAACATCCCTCCGCCAGTGGGTGATGCAGATAAACCCTTACAGGCTCTTATTATAGACTCCTGGTTTGATAGTTATCTCGGCGTTGTCTCCTTAGTGCGTATCGTTAATGGCGCTATTCGCAAGGGCGATAAAATGCGCATCATGTCTACTGGTAGAAGTTATGAAGTAGACCAAGTGGGTATATTCACTCCTAAACGTACCAAATTAGATGTTTTGCAAGCTGGCGAAGTAGGTTATGTTGTTGCAGGAATCAAAGAAATCCAAGGCGCTCCAGTGGGAGACACACTTACTCTAGATAGAAATCCAGCTGAAAGCATGTTACCTGGATTTCAGCGTGTTAAACCTCAGGTTTATGCTGGATTATTTCCGATTAGTTCTGATGATTTTGAAGCGTTTAGAGAAGCCTTAGCAAAACTGAGTCTTAATGACGCCTCTTTATTTTATGAGCCAGAATCTTCTGAAGCACTGGGCTTCGGTTTTCGCTGTGGCTTTTTAGGCATGCTGCACATGGAAATTGTCCAAGAGCGTTTAGAAAGAGAATATAACTTGGATTTGATTTCCACAGCACCAACAGTGGTGTATCAAATCATAACCCAAAAGGGCGAAACCTTACTGATCGACAACCCATCACATCTGCCTTCACCATCGCAGATTAAGGAAATGTTCGAGCCTATTGTTAGAGCTAATATTTTAGTACCACAAGCCTATTTAGGTTCAATTATTACTTTGTGTATTGAGAGACGTGGAGTACAGGTTAATATGACTTACAGCGGTCGACAAGTTTCAGTGACCTACGATATTCCTATGAGTGAAGTAGTGTCTGATTTCTTTGACCGTTTGAAGTCTGTAAGCCGTGGATATGCGTCCCTGGACTACAACTTTTTACGCTTTGATTCAGCTGATTTAGTGAAAATGGACGTTTTAATTAACACTGAAAAAGTCGATGCTTTGTCAGTGATTGTTCACCGTTCTTCTTCGCACAGTCGTGGAAAATTGATTGCAGAAAAAATGCGTGATTTGATCCCAAGACAGATGTTCGATGTGGCAATTCAAGCGGCTTTAGGTAGTCACATTATCGCAAGGCAAACTGTAAAAGCCCTTCGCAAAAACGTAATTGCAAAATGCTATGGAGGCGACGTATCCCGTAAACGTAAATTGTTAGATAAACAAAAAGCAGGTAAAAAACGGATGAAACAGGTTGGTCATGTTGAGATTCCGCAAGAAGCTTTCATGGCTGTTTTTCAGACGGATAAAGGCAAATAACAGGTTTTGGGAACTATATTATGAATTTTGCATTAATTTTATTAGTACTTTCAGCGATAACAGGTTTTATCTATTTGCTGGATTTGATTTTTTGGGCCAAAAAAAGAACACCCGATCAAAAGCCTGGGAAAATTATTGAATACTCACGTTCGTTTTTCCCCGTTTTTTTTGTAGTCCTTTTATTGCGATCTTTCTTAGTTGAACCCTTTAGAATTCCCTCAGGTTCTTTAGAGCCTACATTACTGGTGGGAGATTTTGTTGCTGTTAATAAATTTGCCTATGGACTCAGACTGCCTGTGTGGGAAAAGAAAGTAGTTTCTATCGCTAGCCCCAAAACTGGTGAAATAGTGGTTTTTCGTTGGCCACCCGCGCCGTCTTATGACTACATCAAACGAGTGATAGGTGTGCCGGGAGATAAAGTAAGCTATCATAACAAAATATTATCGGTGAATGGTAAAACTGCTAAGCAAACCTTCGTTGAATACTCAACGGATGAAAGTACAGGTAAAGCAGTCGCTAAATATAAAGAAAATTTAAATGGTGTCGAACACGATATTTTCGTAAGAGCAGATGTACCTGCTGCTGATTTTGAAATTGTTGTCCCTGCAGGTAGTTATTTTATGATGGGGGATAACCGTGATGACAGCGCAGATAGTAGATTTTGGGGATTTGTTCCTGAGAGCTATTTAAGGGGCAAAGCCTTTTTAGTTTGGATGAGCTGGAATGGCAAGGTCGGCAATGTACGCTGGTCGAAATTAGGAACTGTAATCAAATAAGGGATTATCAATGCGCAAACAACAGGGAATGACAGTAATTGGAATGTTAATGACAATGGCAGTTGTAGTATTAGCAGCTATTGTTGTGCTCAGAGTAGTACCTGTCTATATACAGTATTATTCAATCACACAGTCAATTAAAGCGCTGAATACAATACCTAGTTCATCATACACAGGTGACTCAATATCTGATGCTACTATGCTACGTAAGAGTTTAACTAAACGTTTAGACATTAACGGTATTGAGGATTTAAAACCGAATGAATTAACTATAGTTCCTGGGAATGGAAGAATATTTATTGTCAAATTAAAATACCAAGCAATTAGACCACTAATATATAACGTAAGTTTAATGTTTGATTTTGATGACAAATTAGAGGTCGTTAGTGGAAGTGAACATTAATTTAGAAAGACTTTGTCGCAGATTAGCCTATGATTTTAAAAAGCCTGCGTTATTGAAGCAGGCTTTAACACATTGTAGTGTCGGAAGTGATAATTACGAACGCTTTGAATTTCTTGGTGATTCAATTTTAAGTTTTGTCATCGCTAACCAGCTTTTTACGCAATTTCCTGAGCAAAGTGAAGGGCAATTAAGCCGCTTACGTTCCTTTTTAGTTCGTGGTGAAACTTTAGCGGTTATTGGTAATGAGTTAGAGTTAGGGGACTTTATTTATTTAGGACAAGGCGAATTAAAAAGTGGTGGCTTTCGTAGAGCTTCGATTCGTGCAGACGCACTTGAGGCTATCTTCGCAGCGATTTTTTTCGATGGTGGTTTAGAAGCTGCTCAAAAAGTTATTTTACACCTATATCGCTCGCGTTTAGAGGACCCTCATTTAAACGATTGTTTGAAAGATGCTAAAACACAACTACAAGAATATTTACAGTCCAATAAAAAACCATTGCCTGAATATTGTCTGACCAAGGTAGAAGGGTTAGAACATAACCAAATCTTTTATGTGTCTTGCTCTATAGTGGGGATGAAGGAAATCGCACACGGAAAGGGGCCCAATCGCAGAAAGGCAGAGCAACTAGCTGCAAAATCTTTACTTGACATGTTATCTAACAAAAAAAAGTGAAATAGTATTTATCGGAGGCTTACATCAAACCTCCAATGCCCCACTAATCTCTAACCACTCTTCCTCAAACCCATTCAACTTACCATGCGCTTCGTCCCTTTCTTTTACCAGCAGCTGTAATTTACTTTGCTGCGAGCTGTCTTCATAAAGCAGCGGATCTGCCAACTTCTCATCCAACTTTGTAATAATCTTATGGGTATCATCAATCAATTGCTCTAATTTTTTTAAGCGGTTTTGCAGGGATTTTTTCTCTTTATAGGCATCCCCTGAGCTTTCATTCTTGCTACTTTTGTTATCTTCCTTAGTCATCAACCAAGCGTAATAGTCATCCAAGTCACCATCAAAGGGTTGAACTTTTTGCTGATACACTAAATAAAACTCATCAACTGTGTTTCTTAACATATGTCTATCATGCGAGATTAAAATAAGTGCACCTTCGTAACTTTGCAAAGCCATTTCTATGGCCGCACGCATGCCAAGATCAAGATGGTTCGTTGGTTCGTCGAGTAATAATAAATTGGGTTTTTGCCAGACTAATTTGGCCAAAGCCAATCGGGCTTTTTCTCCACCAGAAAAATGGTAAATAGTATGTACTGCCATATCCCCCATAAAATTAAACCCACCTAGAAAATCGCGAATCTCCTGTTCACGTGCATCAGGAGACAATTGCTGAATGGTTTCGACAGGGCTTAACTTGCAATCCAATTGCTCTAATTGGTGTTGGGCGTAATAACCTATTTTCAAATGCGGTGAGCGATGAATGAGTCCGTCAATTGGAGGCAAGTTACCGGTTAAGGTTTTAATTAATGTTGATTTACCCTCGCCATTTGGACCCAGCAAAGCCAGTCTATCACCAGGATTTAAAGACAGATTTATTTTTTTTAAAATTGCTGACTTGTCAGAATAGCCGGCATTAACTTGATTGCACTGAATGAGTGGATTGCCCGCACGAGGGCAGGGGTAGAATTCGAATGAAAAAGGAGAGTCAGCCTGCGCAGCGGCTACAAGCTCCATACGTTCAATCGCTTTAAGTCTGCCTTGTGCTTGTTTTGCTTTCGTCGCTTTTGCTTTGAAGCGGTTAACAAAGGTCATCATGTGGGCAATTTTAGTCTGCTGCTTTTCATGCATCAGTTGTTGCAGTGCTAATTGCTGGGCATGGGTTTTTTCATACACACTGTAATTGCCGCTATAAAGAGTCATATTTTTATTTTCAACATGCAGGATATGACTTACGAAGGCATCAAGAAATTCTCTATCATGCGAAATAAGAATGATAGTACTAGGACTCTGTTTTAAATACCGCTCAAGCCAAAAAATAGCTTCCATATCTAGATGGTTAGTAGGTTCATCCAAAAGCAATAAATCTGCTGGTTTCATAAGGCAACGTGCAAGGCTTAGACGCATACGCCAACCGCCTGAGAAACTATTTACAGAGGCTTCCTGCTGTGACCCATTGAAACCAAGTCCTGCCATGATGGTCGCCGCTTGAGCGGGTTTGCTGTAGCCTGCACTATGGGCAAGTTCCTCATGACAAGCGAGAACTAGGGCATCATCACCCGTATTTTCTGCAGCTTTCAACCTTTCCAATAATTGGATATACGCTTCATCTCCAGCAAGAACAAAATCTAGGGCTTTTTCCTCACTATCTGGTAATTGTTGCGAAAGATGACTGATTTTGAGTTGCGGATTAATAAGAAATTCACCGGTGTCCGCTATTAATTTGCCCAGCAAAAAATCAAATAAAGTGGATTTGCCACAGCCATTATGACCAATTAAACCAATTTTTTGCTTTTCATACAGGCTTACATTAACTTTATCGAGCAGTAGTTTATTGCCACGGGAGAGGGAGATTTGACGCAGGGTGAGCATACAATACCACTTGAGATAGACTAAAAGAGTGATTTTATCATAGTAGTATAGAAATAGTAGTTAGCGATTAGGATTAAAACGGGATTCTGATTCTTCAGTCTGCTCATCTACTGGTCCTTGTTCAGTCTCAATGGCACTTTTTCTTATGTTAGCGACTGAATCCTTATAACTCTGTCTCATTTGAGCATTATTCTCAACAATATCGACATCAATTCTTGCTGCTTGTTTTATATCAGCTTCGCTAGGAGCGGCCTGATCTGCAAAATCTTGTAACTGCGTATCTTCTAATTGCCTCATGAAGTCTTCTGCCTCGTCAATTTTAGGCTGTGGAGGTACGGTATCGTAAATTGGTTGCTCGGGTACTCTATCATAGATCGCTTTGGTGGGCGTTGGTGCCTCATAGGTATCTAAAAATATTACTGGTAAATCGTCTTCGTCATTTGATGGCATACCTGTGTAATTTGTTGCGTCCTGTGCAGCTCTGAGCACTTCATCCACATTTTGGTATTCTGAAGGGTAAACTATAGCAGAGTTTACCTGTTCTTCGGGTGCTGGCTCGCCAACATCCAACCATGTTACTGGTACTATAGCGGGAGCAGCCACTTTCTTGGGTTGCACTTCAACGGGAGGAGCAGATGGGGTATGGAAGTTTGCAAGATCAGCATTAGCAGCCTTAAGTTGTTTTTTTAACTGGGCTATTTCAGCTTTTTTTTCAGCGATATTATATGTGGTATCAAGAGATGCCAAATTAGGTTTCGGCACTGCTCCATATTGAGGTGGTTTAGATTCAAATCCCAATGCTTGCAGTATTCTTGAAAAGACTCCAGGGGGGGATATTGGTGTTAAGTTTCTTTCTTGTCTGTAATGTAATAATTCGAATGCATTTAGCGAATCATTGGCTTTGATTAAACTAGCCTCTATTTCCATAGCTTGTTTTACTATCTTTAATTCATTCGTTAAGGATTGCTGGGTTTTGATGGTTTGACTTAATTGAATTTCTTGCTCAGGAGATAGTGATTTTAGTTTCACAAGCCTCTTTTGTACTTTACTCAACGCTGTTAATTCATTATCTAATTCTATTTTTCTTAATTGTTTAGATCTGTCTTCTTTGCTGTTCATAAGAGACACCGGCGAAATAATACTATTTTTAGTATAGCATATACACCGATTGTTTTAAAATTATACTGGCTCTATGGTTTTATTCAAAGCAGACTTATAACGGGCTTGCTTCTCTATATCTATATATCTATCAGTTGTGGCGCTTGAGCTGTGGCCTGCGTCGTCACGCACATGCTCTCGAGGCCTTATTTTGACATCTTCAGAAATCCCTGTATGCCGCAACCAATGCACTGTGGCTGCTGATAAATTATCGGATTCCTCATTTAAACCCTGATTACGCAGTTGCGCACCAGCAAGGTCAAAACAAGTTTGAATAATTCTTCTAAGGGGTGCTGTGTCACTCATAGGACCATTACCGCGGATCCTCGGAATTAAGGGGGAATTGTCTGCTGGTGAGGGAAGGGGGGTAAGGCCAAGGTATAAGCGCCAACGGGTAAGACTTGCTAACATTGCCTCACTCACTGCAATTTGCCTTTCTTTGTTTCCCTTACCAACGGTAGTAAACCACCAGTGTCCATTACTGTCCTTGGCAAAATGATTCATACTGGGGACCCAGCGTTTACTCGCAGCTAACTCTGAAATACGTAAATACATCCCAAAGAGAATACTCAACATAAATCGGGTGCGCTCATGTTTCTCGGGTTGTTCCTGAGCTAAGGTCTCTGCTGCTTGGAGTACCGCTTCCCATTGGATCAAGCTTAGGCGCCGAATTGGCGAATTATGTTGTTGTTTACGCAGAAATTTACTTTTTTGGCGTATTAAAGCTACGGGATTAGATATCGCATACTCCTCAGCAATGAGAAAATTAAATAGCGTACTTAAAATAGCAAATATCTCTTGGGTAGCACCTTGCGACAAACTAAAGTCTTCCTGTGTGGGTTTATCGCCATTTTTGATGGCTGTTTTATCTAATGTAGCAACGAAAGGGCGCCATTCTTCGTTCGGGATTCTTTTGCCATCCTTTTCAATGAACCGAGGTACTTTTTTAAGACTAATCCAGGATTTCGGTGGATTTTGACAAAAATGGACGTACTCCTCAATATCATCTCTTTTTAACGTATCTACTGTTCGGTGTTTAACGAGCCAAGACCACTGCAATAACCGTTCTGCTTCTCTTCTATAACTATTGAATGTTCCTTGACTGCCAACATAACTTTTTAGAAAATTTAAAGTATAGCTAAAGTCGTTAAGGTAACGAGGATCCGGAAGGACCACGTTCAAATGATTTTTGTGCAGTTGGGCCAAGCTATCAAATAAAGGTAACAGTTTATGTTTCATACACTTAGTGGGGAAATACGGGTAATAAGTAAATGCTAACAGAGTTTTAGATCAATCGCAGAACATTTTTAAATAAAAATAAAAAAATTATGTACTTAGTTATTGACCTTACTCAAAGCTCCTAGTATTATCTGCGCTCTGTCCTTGGGACGGGTTTCGGGGTGTAGCGCAGTCTGGTAGCGCGCCTGCTTTGGGAGCAGGATGTCGGGGGTTCGAATCCCTCCTCCCCGACCATAAAGCGCCCGTAGCTCATCTGGATAGAGCATCGGCCTTCTAAGCCGAGGGTAGCAGGTTCGAATCCTGCCGGGCGCACCAGCCGTCATGTTAATGTGTAAATGCTGGAACTGTTTTTTATGGTGAGCGTAGCTCAGTTGGTAGAGCCCCGGGTTGTGATCCCGGTTGTCGTGGGTTCGAATCCCATCGTTCACCCCACGAAGTTAAGTAGTAAAATTCACTAAATTATCAAGTGAATTGTAAAAAAATCTGTAATATGTCGTGTCTATGGCTAAAGATTCACTCTGAGTCTTTACAAGACTGAATTACTGATTGATAATCCAACCTGATTTGCGAAAGTGGCGGAATTGGTAGACGCACTGGATTTAGGTTCCAGCGGGGCAACCTGTGAGAGTTCGAGTCTCTCCTTTCGCACCATTATCATGATAATTTCCAAGAGGTGAATTAATGCAAGTTTCTGTTGAGACCTTAAAAGGTTTGGAGCGCGAAGTTACAGTTTCTGTCCCTACAGAAAAGATAGAAGAAGAAGTTAGCCTGCGTCTTAAAAATCTTGCTCGTAAAGTTAAAGTTGATGGCTTTCGTCCCGGCAAAGTTCCAATGCATGTTGTTAAAAGTCGTTACTACGACAGCGTTGTTGACGAAGTTTCTAGAGATACGGTTCAAACCACTCTATTCGAAGCTTTGCAAGAAAAAGAATTAACCCCTGCTGGCTATCCTTTTGTTGAGCCTGAACAATACCAAAAAGGTAAAGACTTTACCTATAAAGCAAAATTCGAAGTATTCCCTATATTTGAAATATCTGAATTACAACAAGCAGTAGTAGAATTAATCAAATCGGAAGTAACTGATAAAGATGTTAACGATATGATTGAAAAACTACGTGAGCAAAATAAAGAGTGGCACTCTGTTACTCATGCAGCTAAAAAAGACAATAAAGTGGTCATCGATTTCGAAGGTTTCCTCGATGGTGTGCCATTTGAAGGTGGAAGTGCTAAAGGCCATGAATTAGTTCTTGGTTCTGGCGCAATGATCCCAGGATTTGAAGACGGTATTATTGGTGGTAAAATTGATAAACCTTTTGATATCAAAGTAAACTTCCCTAATGATTATGGTCATAAAGATCTAGCAGATAAAGAAGCAACCTTCAAAATTACAATCACTCAGGTAATGGAAGGTAAGTTACCAGAGTTGAACGATGAATTTGCCTCTAAATTTAATATCAAAAAAGGTGGCGTTGAAGCACTTTCTAAAGACATCAAAGACAACATGGTTCGTGAATTAGAGCGCCGTGTAAGCATGATGAACAAAGAAAAACTGTTCGACAAACTAATGGAACTTAATAAAGTTGAATTACCTAAAGCCTTAGTTGATAAAGAAATCGAACATTTAAAGCATGATATGTACCACAGACTCTTTGGTCATGAGCACAAAGAAAATGAACAAATCCCGGACTTCCCTAGAGAGCTATTTGAAGAACAAGCTAAACGAAGAGTTCATCTTGGCTTACTATTTTCCGAATACGTTAAAAAGCATGAAATAGTTGCTGAAAAAGATAAAGTTAATGCTATGATTGATAAATTCGCTAGTGCTTATGAAAGCCCAGATGAGCTACGTGCTTGGTACAATAGCAGTAAAGAGCATTTAGCTGAGATTGAGGCATTAGTGATGGAAGATGTAGTTGCAGAAAAAGTTGCTTCTGATGCGAAAGTGAAATATAAAAATATGGACTACGATTCAGTGATGAATCCGAAAAAAGGCACTGAGAAAAAAGGAGAATAGAGCATGTCAGGCAACTCAGATAACAGAATACGCAGTGCGAGTGGGTTAGTTCCAATGGTTATTGAGCAAACTTCACGTGGTGAACGCTCATATGATATTTACTCAAGATTATTGAAAGAAAGAATCATATTTCTTTTGGGTGAAGTTGAAGACCACATGGCTAATTTGGTGGTTGCTCAATTGTTGTTTCTTGAGTCTGAAAATCCAGAGAAAGACATCTCTTTATATATCAACTCTCCGGGTGGTGTGGTTACTGCAGGTTTAGCAATTTACGATACCATGCAATTTATCAAACCCGATGTTAGCACTCTATGTATAGGCCAAGCAGCAAGTGCTGCGGCCCTATTACTTTGCGCAGGAGCGGATGGTAAGCGTTTTTGTTTACCTAATTCGCGAGTTATGATTCACCAACCACTTGGTGGATATAGAGGGCAAGCAACAGATATTGAAATTCATGCGCGTGAGACTCTTGCGGTAAGAGAACGCCTAAACAATATCATGGGTCATCATACACGTAAATCACCCGACCAAATTATGCGTGATACGGAGCGTGATAATTTTATGAGTGCTGAGCAAGCTGTCGAGTATGGACTAGTAGATAAAGTGTTTTATGGTAGAGACGTTATAGCTAGTACATCAGATGAACGATCAATTTAAATAACTATATACAGTGTGTTGATAATACCTCCTAAACATGTAATGTTTAAGATGTATTATCAACACACTTTTTTGTATCTAGTAAATTTCAATATTCAGCATGTTTAAGAAGGGGTTTGTTTATGAGTAAATCCGGAAGCGGAAGTGAAGACAAAGTTCTTTATTGTTCTTTTTGTGGAAAGAGCCAACATGAAGTTAAGAAGTTAATTGCTGGACCTTCAGTATTTGTCTGTGATGAATGCGTAGAGTTATGCAATGATATTATTCGTGAAGAAATCCATGAAACTCACGAAGAAACTGAAGCGCAATTACCACCTCCTAAAGAAATATCCTTATTCTTAGATGAGTATGTGATAGGTCAGCCGCATGCTAAAAAAGTATTATCTGTAGCTGTTTATAACCACTACAAACGCTTGCAGCATAAAAGCGAAGATGGAGTAGAGCTGGGTAAGAGTAATATTCTACTCATCGGACCTACTGGTAGCGGTAAAACATTATTGGCACAAACTTTAGCACGTATTCTTAATGTACCCTTCGCAATGGCTGATGCAACAACACTTACTGAAGCAGGTTATGTCGGTGAGGATGTTGAAAATATTATCCAAAAATTGCTACAAAAATGCGATTATGATGTAGACAAAGCGCAACAGGGTATCGTCTATATCGATGAAATCGATAAAATTTCTCGTAAGTCTGACAATCCATCTATAACTAGAGACGTTTCTGGTGAAGGTGTACAACAAGCCTTACTTAAATTAATCGAAGGTACAATTGCTTCAGTTCCACCCCAAGGTGGTCGTAAACACCCGCAACAAGAATTTCTACAGGTTGATACTTCAAATATATTATTCATTTGTGGCGGGGCCTTTGCAGGTTTGGAAAAAGTTATTCAATCCCGCAGTGATAAATCAGGTATAGGGTTTTCTGCGCAATTGAAAAATAAAAAAGAGAGTGGTAGTGATGTCTCAAAAGTACTAAAAGATCTAGAGTCAGATGATTTAGTGAAATTTGGTTTAATTCCCGAGTTTGTAGGTCGATTACCAGTTGTAACAACCTTACAGGAATTGGATGAGGCAGCATTAATTGATATTTTAACTCGCCCCAAAAATGCTTTGACTAAACAATTCCAATCTTTATTTAAAATGGAAAATGTTGAACTTGAATTTCGTCCTGAAGCCTTAACAGCTATTGCGAAGAAAGCAATGGAACGAAAAATGGGTGCGCGTGGTTTAAGAGCTATTTTAGAAAATATTCTGTTAGACACCATGTACGATCTTCCTTCTTTGGAAGGCGTCAATAAAGTGGTAATTGATGAAAATGTAGTGAACAACTCAGCTCAACCTCTCCTTATCTATGAGCAAGAGGAGAAAAAGAGTGCAGGTGGCAAAGAGTAATAATTATTTTACCTTGTCTCTTCTTCGAGTCTAAAACTTCTTAAAACCCGGTTCTAACAACCGGGTTTTTTTTACCTAAAAATCTCCAAAAATCGAACTACTTCTTCCCCCTCATCAACCCTTTCACGATTGTTCCAAGTCACTATTAATCTATGTATACTCATAGTTAAGGAAGTAAATTTAATCCTATGGCTTTTCGTTTGAATAAGGGTTCATTATGTCTATTGAAAATGAAGTAAAAGCGAATGAGACTGAAAAAAGTTTAATCTTACCAGTTCTCCCTCTTAGAGACGTTGTCGTATACCCTCATATGGTGATTCCTCTTTTTGTTGGTAGAGGAAAATCAATTAAAGCACTTGAAGCTGCGATGCTAGAAAATAAACAAATATTTCTAGTGGCCCAGCGAAAATCAGCTAATGATGATCCTAGCCCAGAAGATATTTATCAAGTGGGAACCTTATCCAGTGTATTACAATTACTCAAGCTTCCAGATGGAACTGTAAAAGTTCTCGTTGAGGGTGAGCAAAGAGCAAAAGCTGTTGAATACCATCAAGACAAAGGTTATCTAGAAGCTACTTTTGAAGCTATAGAAGAAACAAGCAGTGCTATTGAAGAACCCGAGATTGGAATATTAATGCGTTCTTTAATGTCTCAGTTTGAACAATACATTAAACTTAACAAAAAAATTCCACCTGAAGTCCTGTCTCCTTTAGCAAGTATCGATGATCCAGGTCGCCTAGCAGATACTGTGGCTGCGCATCTAACACTCAAAGTTGATGATAAACAAGAATTGTTAGAAACCATGGATGTAGGTACTCGTTTAGAGCGTTTGATGGCCGCAATAGAAAACGAAATCGACCTCATGCACGTAGAAAAGCGGGTGCGTGGTCGAGTAAAACGCCAGATGGAAAAAAGTCAGCGCGAGTATTATCTCAATGAGCAGATGAAAGCGATTCAAAAAGAGCTAGGTGAATCTAGTGAAGAAGGTAGTGAAATTGATCAGCTAGAAAGTGCTATTAATAAAGCGGGTATGCCGAAAGAAGCTAAAGATAAATCACTCGCTGAGCTCCATAAACTCAAAATGATGTCGCCTATGTCTGCTGAAGCTACGGTTATACGTAACTATCTTGACTGGATTCTGATGGTCCCTTGGAAAAAGAAAAATAAAATTCAATTTGACCTCAAAAAAGCAGAAAAGCTATTGGACAAAGAACATCATGGATTAGAACGTGTTAAAGAAAGGATCATCGAATATTTAGCAGTGCAACAAAGAGTAAAACGTTTGAAAGGTCCAATCTTATGTCTAGTTGGTCCTCCAGGGGTTGGTAAAACATCACTAGGGCAATCGATTGCTAATGCTACCGGTCGTACGTTTATCCGTATCGCATTGGGTGGTGTTCGAGATGAAGCAGAAATCCGTGGTCATCGTCGTACTTATATTGGTTCTATGCCTGGTAAAATTATTCAAAAATTATCTAAAGCTGGTGTAAAGAATCCATTAATTATGCTTGATGAAGTCGATAAAATGGCTATGGATTTTCGTGGTGATCCCGCATCTGCTCTTTTAGAAGTATTAGATCCTGAGCAAAACCATACTTTTAGTGATCATTATCTTGAAGTTGATTATGACTTAAGTGATGTCATGTTTATCGCAACTGCTAACTCTTTAGAAATTCCAGCACCTTTATTAGATAGAATGGAGGTCATTCGACTAGCTGGATATACGGAAGATGAGAAAGTAAATATTGCACAACAATATTTAGTTCCGAAGCAAATTGTACTTAATGGTTTAAACAACGATGAGATTCAACTAAGTGAAGGTGCTTTACGTGACATTATCCGTTATTACACACGAGAAGCTGGTGTGCGAAATCTAGAGCGGGATATTGCTAATGTCTGTCGTAAGGTAGTTAAAGACATTTTATTGAATAAAAAAATTCAAAAACGAAATGTAACGGTCAGTAATATTGAAAAATACCTCGGTGTAAAAAAATTCCGTTATGGTTTAGCCGAAGAATTTGATCAAGTAGGGCAGGTTACCGGTTTAGCATGGACAAGCGTAGGAGGTGAGTTACTTACTATTGAAGCATCGATGATGCCAGGTAAAGGTAAAGTTACCCATACGGGACAATTAGGTGAAGTTATGCAAGAGTCTATTCATGCTGCAATGACTGTCGTGCGTAGTAGAGCGAAGTTGTTAGGCTTAGCTGAAGACTTTTATGAGAAAAATGATTTCCACGTTCACGTGCCCGAGGGAGCAACTCCTAAAGATGGACCATCGGCAGGGGTAGGTATGTGTACGGTACTTGTTTCTATCGTAACTCAAATTCCTGTTAAGGCTGATGTGGCGATGACGGGTGAAATCACCTTGCGTGGTCAAGTATTACCCATAGGTGGGTTGAAGGAAAAATTATTAGCTGCACATCGTGGTGGAATAAAACACGTTATTATTCCAGAGGACAATGTAAAAGACCTCGAAGAGATACCTGATAATGTGTTGCGTAAGCTAATTATTCATCCTGTTAAGACCGTTGAAGAGGTGATTTTACTAGCTTTACAACGCAGTCCTTGGGTAGAAAATACAAAAACTGAACAGAAAGGTGTATTGGCTACCAAGGGATCGAAAAAAAACAAAAATAATGATTTACATGCCCATTAATAACGGGTATATTTCTTAACGTAGTCCGCCACTGGCGGGCACTGCAAGGATGTTATAACTTGACTGGGGCAGTCGATGCTTTAATATTAAAGCTCCAGAAAATGGATGATTAACTGTAAGGGGAAATAATGAATAAGAGTGAATTAGTTGATGCTATAGCAAGCGGTTCAGGTTTAACAAAAGCTGACGCAAGCAGAGTGCTTGAAACTTTTATGACTACTGTAACAGATGCCTTAAAGTGCGGCGATCAAGTTGTAATACCTGGTTTTGGTTCATTCTCAACAGGTAACCGTTCAGCTCGTACAGGTAGAAACCCACAAACTGGCAAAACTATTCAGATCAAAGCATCTAGAGTTGCTAAGTTTAAAGCGGGTAAAAACCTGAAAGAAGCTGTACAACAAGCTTAAGATTTCTGGGTGCTTAGCTCAGCTGGGAGAGCATCGCCCTTACAAGGCGAGGGTCGTAGGTTCGATCCCTACAGCACCCACCAAGAAATGGAGTGGTAGTTCAGTTGGTTAGAATACCGGCCTGTCACGCCGGGGGTCGCGGGTTCGAGCCCCGTCCACTCCGCCAGATTAACGCGCCGAAAGGCGCGTTTTTTTTATTAGCTTATTATACATTTAGCCCATACTCTTTTACGATGAGTATATGTCAAGCGTATTTAATATTAAAATGGATCTCGGGACATGTTGCAGAAGTTAAATGAACGCATACAAGGTGTTGTAGCTTGGTTAGTTATCATTTTAATCGCTATTACCTTTACTCTCTTCGGTGTTGATTACTACATGCAGTCACATCAAATTTCTAACGCCAAAGTGGTGGTGAATGAATCACCAATTACTAATCAGGCCTTCGAAGTTAACTACAGACGTTCACGTGCACAGCAAGATATAGAGCATATGACTGCTGCGGACGAAAAGAAACTGCAAGATCAAGTACTAGACCAGATGATAACCAATGAGGTTACTATCCAGTCTGCACGAAACAACGGTTTCGAAGTTACGCCCAACCAGGCCAATGCCGCAATCGTTAGCATTCCCCAATTTCAAGAAGATGGGCATTTTTCCACTGAGCGCTATCAACATGCCTTAAGTGGTGCATTATTTACACCAGAAACTTTCCAAAATGAAGTTAGACAGGGCATGCTACTCAATCAGCAACGATTTGCTTTTATGAGTAGTTCTTTCGCATTGCCTGGTGAAATTAAACGCTTTGTTAAGCTTTACATGCAAACTAGAGATTATGAGTATTTAACTGTAGCAACTGCACGATTTAATAAAGACGTTAAAGTTGCGCCTGAGGATATTCAAGTCTATTACACCAGTCATATGAAAGATTTCATGACGCCAGAAAAAGTGAGTTTAGAATACGTCACTTTATCTATGCACGACATAAAAGATAAGTTGACAGTCTCAAAGGCTGATATCAAACGTTACTATGATGAAAATCAAAACAATTACCTGACTCCAGCACAGTGGGAAGTCGCACATATTCTCTTCGCTGTACCTGAAGGAGCAACAAAAGCAGATGATGAAAAGATTAAATCCAAAGCTACTGCTGCCTTTGCTACTTTACAGAAAAACCCTGAAAAGTTTAATGATCTAGTCAAATTCTCTGACGATAAATTATCTATAGCTGAGAAGGGCGTATTGCCTCGTTTGACTGCCGGTCAAAATGAATACGATAAGATATTATCTGGCTTGACTACTAAAGGGCAGATTTCTGCACCGGAAAAAACTAAGCTAGGTTATGAAGTATTTAAACTTATCGATTATAAACCTGTTACAACTAAATCTTTAAACGAAGTTGAAAATACAATTAAAGAGCAGTTGACAGCTGAAATGGCGCAAGCAGAATATGCGCAGGCGCTGGAGCAGTTGACTGATCTCAGTTATCAAAGTCCTGATTCACTAACACCAGTTGCTGAAAGTTTGAAGTTAAAGATTAATAAAACTGATGCATTTTCTCGCGAAGGTGGAACAACTCCATTAACCAAGAATAATTTAGTAATTAATGCAGCATTTAGTCATGATGTGATTGAACTGGGTAATAATAGTGAACCCGTACAGCTTGATAATGATTCTGTTGTAGTTCTTCGGGTAGCTAAACATTTGGCTACTGAACAACAAGATTTAAATGCAGTGATGGACAGAATTCTGACTATACTCACTGAACAGAAAGCAGAAGCAAAAGCAAAAGAAATTGGCTCTAACTTATTAAATCCAGTTGAAGATAAAGCACAACAGAAACTCATGACTGCTAATAAACTTGAGTGGGTGGCTGTAGCTGGTGCCTCAAGAGATAATGATAAGGCTAATGCATTAATCAATGATGTAGCGTTCAATTTATTGCGTGCAGAAAGCCGTGATGGGGTAGTTTTACCTAATGGTGATTATGTTGTAGTTCGTTTGAAGCATATCAATGACGGTAAATTAAGTGCATTAGATAAAGAGCGCCGCGATAGCTTGGTGCAACAGATCGAAGCTAGCAATGGCATGATGGATTACGATTTATATGTGAACAGCATAGTAAGTCAAGCCAAAATCGAGAAGCATTAAACGTCAAATTTCAAGTAGGTTGGGCTGTAAAGCCCAACACTCATATAATCAAAGCAGCCCAACGTAAGATTAAATCCCATCTAGTACCAACATTAACTCTTATATGAAACCCGGATTACGCTGCGCTGCATCCAGGCTACCGTTAATAATCAGGACACTGCAAATACCGAAGCCCGGATGGAGCGCAACGTAATCCGGGTTTTCATTAGCCACAGAGGGTGGTCGTAATCCATCCAATCAGCGCACCAAAGGCAGGTTTAAAATACAATCAATAACAACAATCCATTTTGGGATGTTGGGCTCTTCAGCCCAATCTAGCACTGAATGATGCAGTTGTGTCATCCTGGTTTTCATTTGCTTCATCTGGGTCTGCTTCATCCGTTTCAGTCAAAGCCGTTTCGCCGGAATTGTTATCCTCATAGTCACCTGAGTAGCTGGTTGAACTTGAGCTGTCGTATTGAGCTTCAGAATTCAGTCTATTTAATTCGTAACCCTGGTCTAAGGCTGGGTTGGTGCCTAATTCAACCGCCGTATCACTTGGTCTTTGATTATTAGTTGGCTCATCATCGTCAGAATACAGGCCGTACATTAAACCTCCCACAAAAATACATAAACCTAAACAAATGAGAAAGGTAGTGGATGCTGAGACTCCTGAATCATCATAGCTTCTAACAGTAGGAGCAGGTGTTGGTGAACGGTATCTTCTTACAGTTGCGGCATTCATAGACGAAAAAAAAGTGGTATTTCCAGGAATGGTAGAATTAGTTCCGTTAAAAAAAGAACTATTAGAATAAGTCGAATTAAACATTGTGCTATCGCTAGTCCGAATTTAATGCTGCCGATGTAAGTTCAGTGACAAAACTTGATGTACTTTCTAGCACCGAAGTCATTAATTGCATGGCTAGGGATGTAGAGACATTATTTTGCATAAGTAATTCCTTAAAAGTTTATTCGTAAAGAAATTGGTTTGTATTTGTTGAGTAAAAGTTTTCAATAAGAGGCTCTTAAACCAGAGTCTTCGTCACTGTTTGCCGACTCATAGTTCATATCCGAATTAATGGAAGTCCCATTGGTAACCTGAAGGCTATTACCTTGTTCTAAGTTAGAGTCGCTAGTAGAGCTGCTAGAGGATGACTCATCATAGTAATCTGCAACTGCGTGTTGTTCTCCACGAGTTTTTTTGTACAGTAAGAGGCAACAACATAGTGTAAAAGAAGTGACTGCTAAGACATTGAAAGCCATTGTTAAACCAAAAATAAGATTACCATAGGGTCTATTTTCTAATGCATTGGTATTGATTGTTGTTTGGTCGTGAGAAACAGCAGTGTGAGGTAAGCTTGAAAAAAAACTGCTACTGTTAGTAGTATTAGTTGAAAGCCCTGATAAAGCCGTTGAATTACTCGCTGTAATTGTCAAAGAGTCATTGAGTAAATTGCTGGTTGTATTCAATAGGGTGGTGGTTGTTTGTACAATGGCAGATAAAGAAGTGTTCGTATCCATATTTAACTCCTCAGAGTTTAGTTTTGGGTAATTTTGAGGGAGCAGTTTTAAAAAGCTCTCCAAAAACTATTTGGAGAGCTATGGGAGGATTAACTTAATTCACTCATTGTTGACACGGCATGATAGCCTGCATCAACGTGTACTACTTCACCGGTTATTCCTGAAGCTAAGTCTGAACACAGAAAAGCAGCTGTATTACCAACTTCATCCGCAGTGACATTTCTTTGTAGAGGTGTGATTGACGCATAGGCAGCCTGAATTTTACGAAAATCTTTGATACCTGCTGCTGCAAGCGTCTTTATAGGTCCTGCAGAGATAGCATTTATTCGTAAGCCTCTAGGACCAAGACTGGCTGCTAAATAGCGTACAGAGGCCTCTAGGCTCGCTTTAGCTATGCCCATTACGTTGTAGTTAGGTACAGCCTTCTCTGCACCGTAATAGCTTAGAGTCAGAATTGAACCTTGAGTACCTTCCATCATTGGCAGAGCGGCCTGACTTAGACCTACCAAACTATAGGCGCTAATATCATGTGCTATACGAAATCCTTCACGGTTTGAGCAATCTAGAAAATCGCCACTAATCTGATCCGCTGGTGCGTAAGCGACAGAGTGGATGAGGATATCAAATTTATCCCAGTGTGAGTTCAAGTTACTAAACAATGCTTTTATATCTTCATCGCGCGCAACATCACAGGGGAAGGTAAGCTTCGAATTGAATTCAGCAGCCATTGTTTCTACGCGAGATTGTAATTTTTCATTTTGATAGGTAAAGGCAAGTTCTGCACCTTGTGCATGCATGGCCTTGGCAATTCCGTAGGCTATTGAACGATTACTAGCTAAACCAATAATTAACGCTTTTTTACCCTTTAAAAATCCCATAAGTACTCCTTTGAATTGTTATTTTTTACCTGTATGCGATGCCAACAACTCACGCATTTTTGCTTGAATCATCTCTATGGCAATTCTATTTTCTCCACCGCGGGGTACAATAATGTCCGCATAACGGCTGGAAGGCTCGATAAATTGTAGATACATTGGGCGAACGGTTGTTTCATATTGATGCACAACCGATTCAAAAGTTCTGTGTCTTTCAACGACATCTCTTTTCAAACGACGAGTTAAGCAGACATCCAGAGGAGTAGACATGAAAATACGAATATCCATTATTTCACGTAATGCTTTATCGCTAAACAACAAAATACCTTCAAGAACTATGATGGCATGTTTACCAATTGTTCGCGTTTCCGGTAGTCGTAAATGTTTAGAATGGGAGTAGATGGGGATGTTAACGGAATTTCCTTCACGCAATTGGCTTAAATGCTCACATAAAAGCTCGTGATCAAAAGACTCAGGATGGTCATAGTTGATTTTTTCGCGTTCAGCAAAAGGCATATGCCCGTTATCCTTGTAGTAGGCATCTTCGGAGATCACTACTACTTGTTCGGAACCTAATTCACTAACTATGGTATTTGCGAGGAGGCTTTTGCCAGAGGCTGAAGGTCCTGAAATACCAATTATAATCGCTTGTTTAGTCATGATATATCTTTCAAAATTTTGTGCAAATAGTAAGGCCTTTTGGTTTAAAATTCAAGCTATTCTCCTTGCTTATTAGCCTGGAGCACTTCATTTAGCGGCTTACCAACTGATCCTGTAGGCGATTTAATCAATAATATTTCCGCCAGAGTTGCTGCAATGTCAGTACTGTAAACGGGTCTTGCTATACGTTGTGCTGCGAAGTTGCCACGCGCAAAGATAAGAGGCACGAAGCTATCATACTGCCAGGGACTACCATGTGACACCCTGTCATCATTCTTTGCTCCATAGGATTGATAGGGAGGCGGTACCAGATAAATATCACCTGATCGATAGGGAAAGTACATTTTATTGACTTTACTACTTAACCAATCTCTAAATTGACCACGCATTGGTAGGCGGTAGGCTTTAAAAATACCTGGTTGCAAGGTTAGTGCCTCTGCCAGGGAACTGGTGACTTCATGCAAATCCAGACGCTGATCTTGGATTATTTTGTGATCCAAATAGACGAATGGTGGGGATATGGATAGTAATGTTTGGGCTGGAAGTTTAAACTGCTGTTTTAAATAGTCGTTAATAAATTGTGTGATTGCCTCAGTTTTAACGGGTTTGATTTCAGCCATTCCATGTGCTTGTAAATAAGCTGGGCTGTTACTAACGCCATGATCCGCAGTTAAAATGATAAGTGTGTTGTTCAGCCCAACCTGTTGATCTATAGCTGCAAAAAAATGTGCCAGGGTTTTGTCTAACTGTAATATATTATCTTCGGCTTCTAAACTATTAGGTCCAAATTGATGACCAATAGCATCAACAGAGGAAAAACTAACTGCCAAATAATCTGTTTGTTGCTCCGATTTACCCAGATTTTCATTTTTTAACAGTAATTCTGCAACTTCAGCAGTTAGCTTATCGCCGTTAGGTGTGCGAGACAAGCCTTTGAAATATTCTTCAGAGGGTGGGTTAGCGATATGATGAGGGAAGGTCTGACCAAAGCTACCATAATCGTGTTTAAAAGCCTTATTATTTCTATTTTGATACGTTGTATTATTGAGACTCAGTTGCCAATCGAAGCCTTGTGGTTGGTAGTGGTTATTCCATTCTTCTAACCATTTTGGATAGCTTGAATAATAATAATCTGAACTGACAAAACCACCATTAGTTTTATCAAACCAAATAGCTTTGCCGGCATGTCCCGCTAGTGTAATTGCTGCACGGTCTTTAAAAGATACGCTGAACGCCCTGCCTTTTTTTGCAAGTATTATTTCATCACTTAGAGTAGATTGGCTCAGGTTTTTAGGCGAGCGACCTGTAATAATTGTTTTAGTGTGTTTGGTCGTAAGAATTTTGGCTGCTGTATCCTCAACACAATACATCGGTTGTTTGCTGTCACGATCAAACCATTCATTATCGATGATACCATGCAATGATGGGTAACTGCCGGTGGCTATGGAGGCATGTCCAGCACAGGTCGTCGTATTCGCATGAGGTTGATGCGCATTGTGGAAATCAATTCCATGAGTTAATAAATAATTAAAGCCCTCTTTACCAAATTGGCTTTGATGTTTCTCAATCAAATCCCCGCGTAATTGGTCAACCACAATTTGAACTATAAGCTTAGGTTGTGATGTGGGGGAACTGCAAACGGCAAAGCTAAGTGTGAGAAATGCAAAGTAAACAATTTTTTTCATGAGTGTTGGTACTATTTATTTAACAGGGTGCGTAAATTACCTGTATAGTGCCATAAATACAATAAGTAACGGGTTAATAATTAGGGTTTTAAATTTACCGTCTAAACACATGACGTGATTAAACAATTAGTTTACACTGGCGAAATTTTGTGGCTTGTCTGTTCATGGAGTCTAAGGAGAGAAAGAATGGGTTTTAAGAATGTACCGTTTGAGATATTAGCTAAAAAAGTAGATTACAGTCTCAAAACGTTGTGTAGGAAAAATGGTGTAGAGGAACTTAAAGACATTAAGAATGATGTTAGACGGATTCAGGGAGAGTTTTTAGAAAAGATAGTTGAACTTGCGAGATCCCATCCAGAGGAAAGGGAAGATGTATTAAATGCCGCAGTCTACTTCGTACGTTATCAGGTCCAGAAAAGTTATGACGGCATTGCCTATAGAATTTTTACTAGTGAAGAAAACAGTGGTTTTTTCAACTCCTTAACTATTTCATTAGATATCAATTCAGAAAATTCACCAAATTCTGTAAAACAACTGATTCTGTACACATCCTTGAAAAATTTTCTGTATGCGAAAGTTTATGAATCTGGGTCTTTGTTTAAAGGTTATGCTGATTCACAACCATTCAATTCAATTGTAGATTATGCAGTTATCGATGATATCAAAGCGTTAAACAAACTAATCCATGCTCTGGAAGTTGAGGTGATTGATGCTATTGAAATTCATCACAAGCAGGGGCAATCCCTAGAGGCGGCTGCTGGCTCGGGGATAACTTGTCATTAGGTTGTAGCTACGCATTTTTAACTGATACATCCAGAATGAAAGAAATAATTACTCTTTCATTCTGGAGAATAGGCCTTTGATTTACTGCTCAACCGGGTATCCGTACATAGCCCATTCAATAATTCCTCCCGTTACTGAATACACATCCTTATAACCTATATCCATTAAATTTTGTGCTGCGTACAGTGAGCGTACACCACTGCGGCAATGCAAATATATGGGCTGATCTTTGTCAGCGGTTGTTGCTTGAATTAATACCGTAATTTCATCTTTAGGAATAAGTGCTGCACCTGGTATGTGTAACTCTTGCCATTCCTGGGGTTCACGAACATCGATTAGACATAGGTTAGGTTGGTTTTCCATTCTATTTTTTAATTCGTGTACGTCTATGGTTTTTATTTCATGGTTTGTCATAGTGTATTTCTCTATTTATTGGCCGAGTAAGCGTTGAGTGATGTAACAACCAATAGATAGTTGCTGTGAAAACACCACCTATTAATGTCGCAAAAGCCCAAGTGGGTGCTGAGACTAGTACCGGTTTTTGCCCCATTCTATATAAATTACCTGCATCTCTGGCCACAGCGCTGGCAAAGATAAATTGCAGGATACCGGTAATAATCATGATTAAATAAAAAAAGGTCTCAATTTGCGTGCTAAATTGTTTTGCTAGTTCACCTAACATGCGGCAATTCCTTTGGTTAATTTGAGTCCTTATATGATAACAGAAAAAACCTAAAAATGAGCAGATCAACTTTGGAAAGCAGGCCTTTGTATTTTTCCTACGTTCCGCGGCCGAAGGTCCGCGGAATCCAGGGTTCTTGATTGAGATCGCCTGGATTCCGCGGACCTGCGGCCGCGGAACGTAGGGGAAATGAGCAAAAAAAACCCGGCCAAGGCCGGGACTCAGTTTGAGGAGACTTTGTTTAGTCGCGACCTTGAAATGCACTTAAAAGGTTTAGCAGACTTACGAACAAGTTGTATATAGAGACGAAGAGACTGACTGTCGCCATTATGTAGTTAGTTTCTCCATTGTTTATAATTTCGCTGGTTTGAAACAGTATAGATCCAGACGCAATTAACACGAATGCAGCTGATATGGCTAATTGTAAGGCTGGTATTTGAAAGAAGACCCCGGCAAGCATAGCTAGCACAGCTATCATAGTACCAATAAACAGGAATCCCCCTAAAAAGCTGAAATCCTTTTTAGAGACTAATGCATAGCCTGACAGAGCAAAAAATATCATACCAGTTCCGCCTAAGGCTGTAGCAATAAGCTGTGGGCCATTAGAAAAATTGGCGATGTAGAAACTAAGTAATGGGCCTAAGGTATAGCCTAAGAAGCCTGTGAAGGCGAAAACGCTGACCAATCCCCAAGGACTATTTCTTAACGTTTGAGTTAAAAACATCAAACCATAAGTGCCTACGATCATCAGTAAAATAGGCATGGGCTTGGTGCCAAAGGATAAGAAAGCAGTGAATGCACTAAATAAAAAGGTCATACCTAACAACAGGTATGTATTTCTTAATACCTTGTGGGTTGAGAGAACAGACTCACTGCGTTGAGTAAGGATGTTAACTTCGTTTTGGTTCATTGTAGGAACTCCAGTTATTTATAGTAAGTCTAGCATATTTGTGGGCGTTTTTCTGGAATTTCAAGGTTTTGGCCAGAAATTATTTTAAGAAATTACCCTAACTCACGGTCGAACTGCCATTATTAAGGGGAAAACCGTATTATGTCAATTTTGTTTAGGGGTTATTGATGCCATTATAGTAAGATAATTAGATATCTCATTTAGGACAATATCATGGCAAAGGTTGCGCTAATACAAATGGTATCGTCAGCTAGTATTGCTGACAACCTCAAGCAAATTGAGGGATTCATGTTCCAGGCACGTGAGGATAAAGCTGAGTTGGTAGTGTTACCTGAGAATTTTGCTTTTATGGGCATTAATGAAACGGATAAATTGCAAGTCGCCGAAGTTGAAGGCCAAGGTCCCATTCAAGCAAAAATCAGTCAGTTAGCCAAACAATTAGGACTTTGGGTTGTTGCTGGGACTATTCCCATTAAAGGGACTGGCTCTAAAGTTAAGGCAAGCAGCTTAGTCTATGATGATAAAGGCTTGCAAGTTGCCAGATATGATAAAATACATCTATTTGATGTGAGAGTATCAGAGCATGAGGCCCATACAGAGTCGTTGACCATTGAAAGGGGAGATCAACTCGTTGTAGTTGACACGCCCGTAGGTAAAGTAGGCCTCTCAGTCTGCTACGATTTACGATTTCCTGAATTATACCAACACTTATTAGTGAAAGGGGCGCAACTCTTTACAATACCCTCAGCCTTTACTGCGGTTACGGGTCTTGCACATTGGGAGGTTCTACTGCGCGCACGTGCCATAGAAAATCTTTGCTATGTATTAGCGCCTAACCAAGGTGGGCATCATGAGAATGGTCGCAACACTTTCGGACATTCTATGGTTGTTGAGCCGTGGGGTAGGGTTCTTGAGCAGAAAGGCACTGGAGCTGGCGTAATTACTGCTACAATTGATCTACAACGCCTACAACAATTACGTCGACAGTTTCCCTGTGTTGATCACCATGTATTAGTTTAGAATTTATTGAAAAAGGTAAATAAATGACACAAGCACTGACTATAGCAAAACAGGTATTACTGACTCCGGCTTCGCTTGATGAATCGGGAATAGAGCAATTATTTAAAACCTTAAGGACCCGTCATATTGACGATGCTGATCTGTATTTTCAAAGCTGCAGCTACGAATCTTGGTATTTAGAAGATTCTGAAGTGAAAAGCGGAAGCTTCTCCTTGGATAAAGGAGTAGGTATTCGAGCGATAAGTGGTGATAAAACAGGTTTTGCTTATTGTGATGACATTTTATTTTCTTCAATGCTTCGTGCAGCTGATGCCGCCCGTTCTATAGCTCACGCGGGCACGAATGCTATACAAGCTGTACCTGTTAAAAGTGCTGCGAGTTCTCGTTATCAGGGGATTAACCCTATAGAGGGACTGACAAAACAAGAAAAAATTGCTTTATTAGAGGCCATTGACAAAGAAGCTCGAAGGCTAGATCCCCGTGTTATTCAAGTCAATGCCTCCTTAAGTGGCTGCTATGAAGTAGTCATGGTAGCTGGTATGCATGGTGAAATGATTGCGGATGTTCGTCCTTTAGTCAGTGTCAATGTGAGTGTTATCGTAGAAGATAAAAACGGTAAGCGTGAATCAGCACGCTCAGGTGGTGGTGGACGAGTTGCGTATTCTTACTTTACCCATGAAGAAACTGCCTTAGAGTATGCTCGCGAAGCCGTAAGGGAAGCATTGATAAATCTGGATGCAGAGGCAGCGCCAGCAGGTACAATGCCCGTAGTTCTAGGCCCAGGTTGGCCAGGTGTTTTACTGCATGAGGCTGTTGGTCATGGTCTAGAGGGTGATTTTAATCGTAAAGGCTTGTCAACATTCTCCGGTCGTCTAGGCCAGCAAGTTGCAGCTCTTGGTGTAACTGTTGTTGATGACGGGACTATGAAAGATCGTCGCGGATCCCTAACTATTGATGATGAAGGCACTCCTTCTCAATGCACCACTTTGATCGAAAATGGGGTGTTGGTTAATTACATGCAAGATAAATTGAATGCCAAATTGATGGGTATGCAATCAACTGGTAATTGCCGCCGTGAGTCCTATGCTCATGTACCAATGCCGCGCATGACCAATACCTATATGCTAGCTGGTCAACATGCACCAGAAGAAATAATTCGTTCTGTCAAAAAAGGGTTATATGCTGTTAATTTCGGAGGAGGGCAGGTCGATATTACTTCAGGTCAATTCGTCTTCTCTACTAGTGAGGCCTATTTGATTGAGGATGGCAAAGTAACTCGACCCGTGAAAGGCGCGACTTTGATTGGTAATGGTCCTGATGTGATGAAGAAAATCAGCATGATCGGCAATGATTTGGCTTTAGATAAAGGAATAGGGGTGTGTGGTAAAGAAGGACAATCAATCCCTGTGGGTGTTGGACAACCCACCTTGAAAATTGATGCCTTGACTGTCGGTGGTACGAAATAAGTAATTTTTTAGGGCTCAATTTAGCTCCGTTCTCAATCTATCGATCGCCTGGATACCGCGGACCTTCGGCCGCGGTACGTAGGCATTCTAATTAGCTTTGTAGCATTAATCCAAAATAAGATCTAAACTTTAATAAGTATTGATTAACATTCTTAAGGATAAGTAATGTTTAAAGAGTCGATGAAGACTTCCTTATGCCAATTACTATTAAAAAAGGAAAAGGAATTTGCCAACCAAATCTATCTTAGACAGCCACGCGATGGATTCTGGATTGAGGTAACTTGGGCTGAGGCCATGAACAAAGCTCGTAAGGTTGCTGCCTTCCTTTTAAACACTGGTTTAAAAAAAGGGAGTCATGTTTCCATCATCTCAAAAAATTGTGCCGAATGGTTTATCACTGATTTTGGGATTTGTTTGGCAGGTATGGTTAGTGTGCCTTTATTTACCAATCAACAAGAAGACAGTATTCATTTTGTGCTTGAGCACGGTGATGTTGAGCTTGTATTCGTGGGGAAATTGGATGATCACGAACGCGTAAGAAGCTACATTCCTAAAAAATATCCAACAATTGGTTTTGATTACCATGAAGATCTCAAGGTTACCTATCCATGGTCCGAGGTGATGGCAATCAATGCTCTTGAAGAAATCAATGAGCCAGGACCTGAAGATTTATATACCATTATTTATTCCTCTGGCACCTCGGGTTCTCCAAAAGGTGCGATGTTTACTCATCAAGCTATCGCTAATTATTTAGCCATTTTTCCTAAGGATTTATTGCGAATTCGTGAATTGGAGCAATACCGTTTAATCTCCTATCTACCGCTTGCCCATGTCTATGAACGATCTGCAATTGAATTAGCGAGTGTAAGTATTAACTCTGATGTATCTTTTGTTGAAAGTCTTGATAAATTTGCTGAGAATTTACGCGCTATTCAACCCAATTTCTTTACGGCTGTTCCACGCATTTGGGGAGTTTTCCAACAAAAGATTGAACATAAAATTCCTGCAGCAAAGTTAAAATTTCTTTTAAAAATTCCTGTTATCTCTTATCTGATTAAGAGAAAAATTATCAATGGGTTAGGATTAGGCCATTGTACAAACTGTTTTTCAGGTGCTTCGCATTTACCGACGCCTATTTTAGATTTTTTTGACAAACTCGGCTTAACTATACAGGAAGGTTATGGTCAAACTGAGAATTTAGCCTATGCAACCTTATCCATGTTGGGTGAATTAAAACAAGGCTATGTCGGAACACCTAGACTTAAAGTGAAAATAAAAACTACCCCAGAGGGCGAATTACTGCTCAATTCACCTTGCTTGATGAAGGGCTATTACAAGGACAAAGAGTCTACTAAAACCGTTTTATCGACTGACGGTTGGTTACACACCGGCGATTTAGTGGAGTTAGATAGTGAAGAAAGGGTAAAAATTACCGGTAGAATTTCTGAGATATTTAAAAATCAAACCGGAGAGTTTGTCGCGCCAACACCGATTGAAAAACGGTTTTTGGCGAATAAATTAATTGATCAGTTGTGTTTAGTCGGCCGTGAGTTACCGACAAATGTGTTAATAGTGACTTTGAATCCTACGTTAGAAGCGAAAAAGAATAGAGCCGAGATTAGAAAGTCTATTCAAAATACCTTACACAAAATAAATAGCCTTTTAGCTAAATACGAAAAAATTAGCCATGTTATAGTGGTTAAAAATACTTGGACACCAGAGGATATGTTAACCCCGACCTTGAAAGTCCGCAGAAAGCTAGTTGAAACTCATTACGCAGATTTAATCCATAAAGTGATGGCTGATCGACAATCCGTTGTTTGGGAATAATAAATGTAGGTTGGTAATGAGCTTGCGAAGCCTAACAGTTTAAAACGACCCTAGGATAAACCCCATTGCCGAGAGATTGTACCATCTGATAGGAAACCCTCATCCCCAACCCTTCTCCCTTAAAAACAAGGGAGAAGGGAGCTGCTCCGTGCCACAATTTAACATCAGGGCCGTAGGTTGGGTCACGACCACCCCGTCCTGGAGAACTTTGGTTCCAACACAGATCAAGCTCGTGGATGAGGGTATGCCCCAGCATCAATCCTCATTTATCATCAAGATTTGTGGGGCGTGACCCAACAAAGAATTCGAATTACCTTTAGGGGCTTAGCTTTGCAAGCAATGCAGTGATTTCAAAAATGCGTTCTTCCGCGGATGTACCATCCAAACCAAAGCGTAGTTTTTGTGGACCTTCCATTTGGTAACGTGTGGCGTGTACTTGAATGAGATTGATGAGGGCGCCTGCATTGATAGATGGCTTTTCAGTGAACTCAATTTTACCTTGTAGCGCACCCGCACTGATTTTATGAACACCTAACGATTGGGCCTTTAACTTTAACTCGGTTATTAACAGCAAGTTTTTTACAGGCTGTGGTAATAGGCCAAATCTATCAATCATTTCAATTTGTAAGGAATGCATTTGCTCAGTGGATTTTGCGTTGGCGATACGTTTGTACATGATAAGGCGATTGTGTATGTCGCCTATATAGTCTTCTGGAATAATTGCACTGATCTTAAGATCTATTTCTGGACCTTGGTGCATCGGTGCGGAGAGCTCTGGAGTTTTGCCAGATTTTAAATCACTTACTGCACGATCCAACATTTCCATAAATAAATTAAATCCAATCGCGTGCATATTGCCACTTTGATCTTCACCTAACAATTCACCGGCACCTCGAATTTCTAAATCATGAGTGGCAAGGGTAAAACCTGCCCCTAAATCTTCCAGTGAAACGATGGCTTCTAAACGCTTAACTGCATCCGTTGTTAAAAGTTTTTCATCGGGAGTTAATAAATAGGCATAGGCTTGGTGATGTGAGCGACCAACCCGTCCGCGTAATTGATGCAATTGCGCCAGCCCAAATTTGTCGGCGCGGTCGATAATAATGGTATTCGCCGTTGGGATATCGATACCAGTTTCGATAATGGTTGTGCAAACGAGGACGTTAAAACGGTGGTGATAAAAGTCAGACATAATGCGCTCAAGTTCTCGTTCACGCAGTTGTCCATGGGCGCTACGAATTTTTGCTTCGGGCACCAATGTTTGTAAATCCTGGCATACTCTATCGATAGTTTGTACATTGTTGTGGAGAAAAAATACTTGTCCACCCCTTAATATCTCTCGCAGCATTGCTTCGCGGACATTGATGTCCTTTTTTTCTTGCCAGAAGGTTTTTATGGCTAATCGTTTAGCAGGAGGTGTTGCGATCAATGAGATGTCGCGAATGCCGGCCATAGCCATGTTCAGGGTTCTTGGAATGGGAGTCGCGGTCATAGAAAGAATATCGACGTGTGTTCGGATAGCTTTCATATGTTCTTTTTGCTTCACCCCAAATCGATGTTCTTCATCGATTATTAGCAAACCTAAATTTTTAAAAGAGGTGCTATTTTGAAAGAGTTTGTGAGTACCAATAACTATATCCACTTGCCCTGACTTTAACCCCGCTAACACGCTCTCTGATTCTTTAGAAGTACGAAAGCGAGACAGTAATTCGATGTTAATAGGGAAGTCTGCGAAACGATCTCTAAACGATTCTGCGTGTTGACCTGCTAATAAGGTAGTAGGGACTAGGACGCAAACCTGTTTACCATTTTGAACGGCCACAAAGGCTGCGCGCATTGCCACCTCTGTTTTTCCAAAGCCTACATCGCCACAAATTAATCTATCCATGGGTTTAGAGGATTTCATATCAGAGATTATTTGATCGATGGCCTGTAATTGATCGCTAGTTTCTGTAAAAGGGAAGCCACTAGCAAATTTTACGTATTCGGATTGATTAAAATCGTATTGATGACCTGGTTGTGCTTCTCTTTTGGCATAGAGATCGAGTAGTTCAATCGCGACATCATGAATCTTTTCTGCTGCTTTTTTCTTTTCTTTCTGCCACTGATCAGAGCCTAAGCGATGCAGTGGGGCATGCTCACTGTCAACGCCAGTGTAGCGACTAATGAGATGCAAGGCATGGACTGGTACATAGATTTTATCCTCACCAGCATAGGACAAAACTAGAAACTCACTAGATGAACCACCCGTTGAGATATATTGCAGTCCTTGATAACGTCCCACTCCAAATTGTAAATGCACAACCGGTGCACCTAAGCGCAATTCGGCCATATCACGAATAATTAAATCTGGATCAACTATTTTTTGAGTACTACGCCTTTGGGGAGTTATTTGTTCACCAAACAACTGGGACTCAACGATGATGGCTATGTGCTGGTCAAGTAGTTCAGCACCGTAAATCAATGGTCCAGTGGTGATATTTACTGTGGTTGTGTCTTGAATAAAACTGTGCCAAGAATTTTGAACCTTGGTTGGTAAACTACTGGGTTTAAGTAGGTCGAGCAATACTTCTCTTCGGCCCGCACTTTCTACCACAATTAAGTAGCGACGTGTCGTATCTTTGCAATACTCTCTTAAAAGACTGAGGGGTTCTTGCGTTTTGCGGTCAATAGGAAGTGCTGGTGCTTTGGCTATATTGAAATTAACCACTATCCCTTTTTTTTCAGAAGGCTTGTGGAAAACTCGAACTTGCTCGTAGGTATTTGCTTTGGCTAATAATTCATTTGGGTTTAGGAAGCAAGCTGTAGGAGCTAATAAAGGGCGACTTACATCATAGCGTCTTTGCTCATAGCGTTCATTAAGCTCTAACCAGAATTGATCTGCATTTAGCTGAATATCTTCAATTAATCCGATTTTTGCATCAGCTGGGAGATAATCAAAAAAGCTGACCGTTTTTTCAAAAAATAAGGGTAGGTAATATTCAATGCCTGCTGGAAATTGCCCGTCGGTAATAGCCTCATAGATGGGGCACTGACTAGGATTGCCTGCAAAAAGCTCCCGAAATACCCGCCGGAAAAGTAACTGGCTTTGTTCGTTGAGGGGGAACTCACGGGCAGGAAGAATATTAATTTCCGAGATTTTTTCTATGGTGCGTTGGGTTTCGGTGTCAAATTGTCGCAGGCTTTCAATCTCATCATCAAACAGTTCAATACGGAAGGGTAGTCCACTTCCCATTGGGTAGACGTCGATTATTGAGCCGCGCAGTGCATATTCACCATGCTCTAAAACTTTATTGACACAATTGTAGCCGGCTTGTTGTAGTTGATTTCTAAAGACGGTTAAATCGAGTTTTTGTCCTTCTTTCAACATCAAGGCATATTGGTGTAGAAACTCAGGCGGACAAATTCTATGCATGAGCGTGCTGGCAGAAGTGATTACTATCGCATCTGTTACTTGTTGTAATCGGCTTAGAGTATAGAGTCTTTCAGAAATAATATCCTGATGGGGTGAAAATTGATCGTAGGGTAGTGTTTCCCAATCGGGGAAAAACAATAGTTCTTGAGGAGTTCCCTCGGGATTAAGGAAAAACTGTAATTCATTTTGTAACTGACTGGCACTAAGATTATCTTGCGCAATAAGTACTTTTACACCATTGGTCTGCTGGCAATATTCAGCTAGGGCAAGTGCTAAACTGCTGCCATAGAGTTGTCCCCAAATTTGTTTGGCTGGTGTGGGTTGGGGGAGCAGGGTAGAGGTCAGCATCATAATACAAGTTCAGAAGAAAAATCGCGCCATTGTATCAGTTATTTATTGAAAGATCTTCTTTGAGTGTTTTGATTCTCGTCTGTTATTTTAGGTCGCACACTACGTTTTTCGGCTCCTCTTCCTACGTTCCGCGGCCGAAGGTCCGCGGAACGTAGAAGACTCTTTATTTAAAAATTGATACCATAGTAGGTTCTGATGGATAAGGAGCTTCCCACTATGAAATTTGGTTATACAATTCTTTATGTTGCAGATGTACAGTCATCTCTCGCTTTTTTTGAAAAGGCATTCGGCTTTAAAATCCGCTTTTACCATGAATCAGGCTACGGCGAGCTCGAATCTGGCGACACAACGCTTGCTTTTGCCTCGCACGAACTGGGTGCTCTTAATTTACCAGAAGGCTACATAGCAGCCGATCTTAGTACCCAACCGCTAGGAATGGAAGTAGCCCTTATTACTGAAATTGTGTCTAAAATGCATGACCATGCTGTGTCAGTAGGTGCTGAATCTATCAAAGAACCAATGGTAAAACCCTGGGGACAAACGGTTTCTTATCTACGTTGTCCTGATGGTATGTTGGTCGAATTGTGTTCACCATTATCGGTTTAGTGGCAAATTTGGTATACTCTCCCTAATTCATTTAATTTGCCCGTGTTGTGGATATAAAAATGCAATCTCGTCGTAATATCATTGCCTGTATTATAGGGAATATTCTTGAATGGTATGAATTTAGTTTATTTGCTTATTTATCACCAATTATCACGCAATTATTTTTTCCCAGCAAAAATAGTATTGTAAGCCTGTTGTCTACACTCTTGGTGTTTGCAGCGGGTTTTGTGGTACGTCCTTTAGGTTCTATAGTTTTAGGCCACATGGGTGATCGATTTGGGCGGGCAAAAACCCTCAAATTTACTATCTTGCTTATTTCTTTGGCTTCACTTTGCACCGGTTTGTTACCCACATACCAACATATTGGTATCTGGGCACCGGTGTTACTGGTTGTCTGCAGGCTGCTTCAGGGGTTTTGTATTGGCGGTGAATTTGCAGGATCGATGATTTATTTGGCAGAATCCGCTAGTGGTAAACACCGTGCGCTAGTCAGTAGCATGACCAATAATGGATCTAATATTGGTGTTTTGATTGCAGTAGTCTCCTGTACGTTGATGAGTAGTCTTCTCAGTCCTGAGGCGTTGGCAGATTTTGGTTGGCGATTGTTATTTCTTTCGGGAGGGGTATTAGGAGTTCTGGGATTATGGTTACGCCGTGACCTCGCTGAGTCGGATACCTTTATCCATTTACAAAAGAATATAAAAGAACCCTATTTTCCCCTAACCCATGTATTTAGGCATCAAAGTCAGCGTATGCTGCAAGTGGTACTACTCCTCTTTATAAGTGCCTGTGGTAGCTATACTTTAATGGGATTTATCTCGACTTATTTGCATGAATTTTTGAAAGTGCCGATGACAAAAGCGTATGAGCTGCAGACTTTATTTATTATTTTATCGTTAGTATTTCTACCCTTTTTTGCGTATTTATCAGATAAGATTGGTCGTAAGTCACTATTGATTTTTGCAACTGTAGGCTACATTATTTTTGCATTTCCCAGTTTTATACTGTTACAGTCTGTGCAAGCCTGGTGGGTCTTATTACCTTTGGTTATTTTTTACAGTGCGGAGCAAGCTGTAACACCTGCAGTTATTGTAGAAATGTTTCCTGGGACTGGCCGTTACACCGGTATTTCAATGGCCTACAATTTAAGTATGGCGCTGGTTGGTGGTTTTTCCCCTGCAATCAACACCTATTGCATTCATTATTTTAACAATAATTTGATGATAGCTTATTACATTGTTTTTTGTGCTTTAGTATCATTTTTTGTCGTGATTAAAAAACTTCCTAAAGAATATGGTACCCAAAATAGTTTAATCACGGCCTAGATAGTTTCCTCAACTTCAACTAGGGCTGCCTCAGCTATATTGGCAGCTCCTAATTCCTCGAGGTCAATTTCTACCGACTCAATTTTATGGAATCGGGAACTGATTTTCTTCGCTGAGGTATTCACTTCACTGACATCCTGGTGCGCTAAATCGATATGTTTTGATAGTTTGTCCATGCGTTTTTCAAAGCGCTGGAAATCCTCGGCAAGGGCGTGCAGATGTTTTTGGATGATATGTACTTGTTTACGGGTTGCATCGTCTTTAAGTACTGCTTTTGCTGTAGTAAGGACGGCCATCAAGGTACTAGGAGAGACTAACCATACTTTCAACCTTTGGGATAAAGCTATCAAATCAGGATAGTTAGCATGTATCTCAGCAAAAATAGATTCTGCAGGGATGAACATCATTGCCCCATCAGTAGTTTCATTGGCTACTATATAGCGCTCAGCGATGTCCTTGATGTGTTTTTGTATATCTTGACGAAATTGCTGTTGCAAGGATTTTCTTTCAACAGATGTGGCGTCTGTATTAATGAGCCTTTGATAGGTCTCTAGTGGAAATTTCGCATCAATTACTATATTGCCTGTAGGCTCAGGCATAAACAAAATACAGTCGGCACGTTTTTGGTTGCTTAAGGTGTATTGCATTTGATAATGGCCGCTGGGGATCATATTGCTGATTAGTGTGGAAAGTTGCACCTCGCCAAAGGCACCGCGAGCTTTTTTATCAACCAGAACATCTTGCAAACTTACAACATGGTTTGAAAGCTCTGTAATTTTCTTTTGCGCTTCATCAATGATGGTTAATCGTTTTACGACATCAATAAAAGTGGACGAAGTTTTCTCAAACCCTTCTGTCAATTTGTGGTTGACTTGTTGTGTTAAGTTCTGCAAATGGCTGCGAATTTCCTCAGTCAATAGTTGCAGATGGGAAGTTAAAGAGGAGGCATGTTGTTTGAAGCTATGACTCATCTGTTCTCTGACATCGGTCATTTGTTTTTGTATGGTTTCACCAATAAGTTGTTGGCTGGTGAACTGGCCTTGGGTTATTTTTTCGTTAAGGCTGTTTTGGCCATTTTGATAGCCTTGGCTTAAATCTAAATGCAATTGATGCAGCTGTGTACTCAATACTTGTTGCAGTTTTGAACTAACATCCTCACTAATTGATCTTTGCGAATAGAGTTTAATTAAGACCCAGAGAAGTAAAAAAAAATGAAGGGCTAAAGCACCAGCTAAGCCCTCATAAAGAGTAATCGAATTGAGAAAAGACATGCATTAATCCACTAATTTGCTGAGCTTGATGGGTTGATTATATTGATACACGGTCTTAAGTTGGCCGTAATCGATTAAACGTAAATACCCTAAATAAAGCATATCGTCGGCGAATTGACTGGAATTGTCAAAGGTAAATTGAATTACTTGCCTGCCAGTTTCTAACCACTGTGCTTTTTGAGAAGTCTCAATCGGTTTTGCTTCACCGCCATTTTTGCGGAATAAGACACTTTGCAGAGCATAACGACTAGCTGTTGCAATATCTAGGGTAGCAACGAACGTGAGGGGCTTGGTTGATATTTTTTTTACATTCAATAAACTTGCAGAGGGTACGGCATAGGAGAAAGCGGTATGTCCACTTCTACGTAAGAAATGGTCCCCATAGTTTGCGGAAACACTGGCTTCAATATACCAATTTTCACCATGGTCATTTACACCAGAACTTAGGCTAGCAGTACCTTCATACTGGTTATGATTGATTTTAGTTAATTCAATTGGAGTCATCTCGCCAGTCGGACTGACTAAAGTTGCTTCAACCTTGTCTGAAGTATAATTGGTGTCATCGTCTTTTAGTGTAATAGTTGCTGTAAGTTTGTCGCCAAATTGATAATGAACTGAATCCGTTTCAACTTGAAGATAACTCGTCGAGAATTTATCAAATACACTGATAAGGTAATGTTGTTTGGGTTTGGCATTTGACTTTTTACTCTTAAGAGTAAAATTACCAAAACCTAACTCAGGCTTAATTTGAATCATTGTTTGGTGTTTTGTTGTAATTGACTTATCACCAAAAGCTTCATCTTCACTATACAGAACTGATGCTTGTTGCAAGCTCAATACTTGATTGTCAGGTGTTTTTAAGATTAGGTTAGGTAATGCGCGATCTTGGAGTGGGGTAATTCGCATTACTGCACCAGGAGCTAGTGTAGGTAAAACAACTCCTGCATGCAATTGCTCTGCAGTGACTTCTTCTCTGTAACTGTAACTTTTTTGCCTGTTAGAAATTTTACGGTTGAGTGGTTGGGCGGTGATTTCCCATTTGTCCTGTAAATTTTCATGCGATAACTTGCTGCAAACGTCACATTCATAGGCCTTTACTGGTTGACGAGGAAGGTCAAAGGCTTGAGCTTGAGTAACTACCATTAATGATATTAAGAGATATTTATTGGCTTTCATTTTACAGTTCCTTCTGCAGCTAGGTCACTTATCAGTATTTTATCAAAGCCAGAACAAGAGTGACGACTTTGATTATGATTCAGGGCTTCTTGATTGTCGGTTTTCTCATAATCATAAAACCATACATCGCCTGCTTGAGCCTGTGATGCGCAATTAATATAGCCATCAGCACATTTTTCTAGGTAAAGTTTTGCAATTTTGAGGCCGCTATTCAAAATGTAGCCATTGCAATAACTCGAACTTACGAAAGGAGAGGCGACTACATCAGTGCCCACAACTACTCTAAAAGGTATGGAAAGAGAAGGGCGTCCTTTGCTACCGAGCAACAACTCTTCGTTGAAAATTAACATATCTCCTACACGCTGTTGTTTTACTGCATCGGAGAGGTAACCTAGTAACCAGGCAAGGCTTGTTTCAAAGATGCCACCGTTTAATACTTCATCGGCAAGTGGAGTTCCTGCACTTGATGGCGCGATAGCGACTACCTCGGTTATATAGCGTTTTAGGCTCAAATAACGGCTGTCATAGGTAGGATTTGATAAAATCCAGCGAATAATATTAGCACCATCGGAATGGGTATAGACTTTTAAAGTGGTTATTTTCTTGTCGGTAACAAATTGGAGTAGTTGATCTGCAACACAATTCGCTGCATCTTCGTGCCACATATATTGGCTAAAATCACAATGTACAACAAAGTGATTTTCAGGTTTACTCAACGAATTGGCAATGCTCTGGATAAAATCAACTTTCCAATAACCACCATAGGCATCATCACGGTGATCTTTAGTGCCGTGTACAAAAGCGATACCCTTACTATCTTGAGGATCTTTAGCAGCTTGAATGAAGGTTGAAAATAGAACTAAATAGAGTGTTACTAGGCTTCGAAGAATAAAATCCATTTTTTAAATACCTTGGTTAAATCAGACAGCTATCTATAACATAATTATTGTTCGTTTTTCAAGAATATAGATCAGTTAGTCTTAAAAAAAACGGTCATTAAACTAGCTCTAGTAGCATAGCTGGCGATTTTTAGGATAAACTATCTACCTTTTGAAGCATGGGTGTAAGTGGATGGAAAATAACGAATTAGGGGCAAAAGTTGCAAGTCTTAGAGAGCTAATTACTAATTATGATTACCATTATTACTCTTTAGATTCACCGCTTGTACCCGATGCAGAATACGATCGCTGTTTTCGTGCCTTACAAGAATTAGAAACCCAACACCCTGAATTGATTGTTGCCGATTCACCGACACAAAGAGTTAGCGGCAGTCCAGCAGACGCCTTTATGCCCGTTGCGCACCGTCAAGCTATGTTGTCCTTGGCTAATGTGTTTAGCGCTGAAGAATTACAAGCTTTTATTAAACGTGCAACCGAAAAATTAGATGAACCTAATCAAGAATTGCTATTCACCTGCGAGCCCAAATTGGATGGCTTAGCAGTGAATATCACTTACGAAGAGGGGATACTAACTCATGCTGCAACAAGAGGTGATGGGGCAACCGGTGAAAACATCACTGCGAATATTAAAACAATAACAGCAGTCCCCTTAAAGTTAAGGACTAACAAGCCTCCTCGAATAATTGAAGTGCGCGGTGAAGTGTACATCCCCAAAGCAGGCTTTGAAGCCTATAACGAACGTGCAAGAGCCTTAGGTGAAAAAACCTTTGTTAATCCTCGCAATGCAGCAGCGGGCAGTTTGCGACAACTCAATCCTGCAATAACGGCAAGTCGACCGCTGGCGATTTATTGCTATGCTATCGGTGCTTGTGAAGGGTATACCTTACCCAGCAGTCATTATGCGCAATTAGAATTGCTGAAAAGTTTTGGTTTTAGAGTTTCTGCCGAAACCAAGCAAGAGCGAGGGGTTGCTGGTTGTCTGAGTTATTATGAAAATATGCTAGCTAAACGCAGTCAATTGCCCTTTGAAATTGATGGGGTTGTGTACAAAATTGATAGTATTCCTTTGCAACAGCAATTGGGCTATGTTTCTCGAGCTCCACGTTTTGCATGCGCACACAAATTCCCGGCTTCAGAAGAGATGACGCGAATTCTAGCCGTGGATTTTCAAGTGGGAAGAACCGGAGCACTAACTCCTGTGGCACGTTTAGAGCCTGTTAGTGTGGGAGGTGTTACGGTTAGTAATGCTACTTTACATAATCTGGATGAAATCACCCGTAAAGATATTCGTATCGGAGATATGGTAGTAATTCGTCGTGCCGGTGATGTAATTCCTGAAGTGGTTTCTGTCGTTGTAGAAAAGCGTCCATCGCATACGGAACTTATTCTTTTGCCTAAGCAATGCCCTGTTTGTGGATCTGCAGTGGTGCGTGAAGAGGGTGAAGCAATAGCACGTTGTATCGGTGGATTATTTTGTAAGGCGCAATTAAAAAGAATGATGTGGCATTTTGCATCGCGTAAGGCTATGTATATTGAAGGACTAGGTAGTGTCTTGGTTGATCAATTAGTCGATGAGGGTATCGTTCGCCATCTGTCTGATCTCTATGAGCTTGATTTGCCGACACTAGCAAATCTGCCAAGAATGGGTGAAAAGTCAGCCCAAAATCTCCTATTGGCACTTGAGCACAGTAAAAAAACCACCTTTAGTCGTTTCCTCTATGCTCTAGGTATTCGCGAGATTGGTGAATCAAGCGCTCGAGTCTTAGCTGAGCATTTTACTGATATTGCTAGTTTGCAGAAGGCATCGGTAGAAGAGTTAATGACTTTGAACGATATTGGCCCTGTAGGTGCTGATTATACCGTACAATTTTTTAGTCAACCGCATAATATTGAGGTGATTGAGCGTCTAATTGCCTTGGGGGTACATTGGCCTCATGTAGAAAAGAAAGCTGTAAATGTTGAGAACCCATTTTTCGGAAAAACAGTGGTTCTAACGGGTACCTTATCGACTATGGCACGAGAAGAGGCTAAGGCGAAATTATTGGAATTAGGGGCTAAGGTTAGTGGCAGTGTTTCGGCAAAAACTGATTATGTCATTGCAGGGAGTGAGGCTGGATCTAAACTGGATAAGGCTAATGAGTTGGGCGTTGCGGTTTTAGACGAGGATCAGTTAGTGAGCATGTTGCAGTGATGAAAACGACTACTTTCTAATCGTCTTTTTATCTGATCATATTTTTTATTGCTTTTTTCTAAATTGTGCTATTGTTTTGGCGTGCACATATGCTCATCCTACTTGGAAGTGATGGCATTGTGGTTTTCTCAATTTAGTAAAAGGATTTAGATTATGGATTGGAGAAGTTCGATTTGGACAGGCTTTTGCTATGCAACGAATTCGGTTGTTGATGCAACTGTAAAAGGATTAGATGTTGTTGGTTCTCTTGCTTGTATGGTGGGTGGTGCGGGATATGCCACAACCTTTGCTCTAGATTACACGCTTAGTGGTGCCTACTATGGTAGGGCTGAGGCTGCTGGCAAAATAGATGTTAATTTTTTTATTCATCAATACAATTACAATTTTAATGAAACCATTCCCTTTCAACGTTCTGAAGAAATGGATGGTGGAAAATCCTACGATCTCCAGGAATATATAAATCCAGCGGCGATTCAAGCTTACAGTGCCTCCTTTATAACAGCGGGTATGGTTCTAAAAGCCTTAAGTGCTAACTTAGGATTATGGCAACAGGGGAGGGCTGATCGTGTCTATGCTCAGGATAAACGGCGAATAATTATTTCAATGCCAGATAGTCGTGAATACCTTTGTGCGACCGCTAGATCATTTTTTAGTTCCTTAAGCTTCGGGTTCCTGTCCACGGCAGTGGTAAGTACGGCGTTTAATTGTTCGGGTTTACTGGGTTCTATCCATAAATTGACATATCCCGCAGTCTCTATGTGGCAGGTAGCCAGTAATCATTATTCAGGCCCGGTGGACAATAAATTGATAGATATTACTTACCATGATGTCGAAAAAGTGACTATTGATTTGCCCGTGATTAATTTAGATATTAATGTGACTGAAACTATTAACGCTACAGGTACGGTGAATGCAACGTATGGTGGTGGGTTGACTATACAATCGAATAGTTCCTCTAACAATTGCCCAGTATCTATACCTGCAGTTGCGGGTGCGGCTTCTTTTCTAGCCTGTAATTTTTTTACAAAGCGTGGGCAAGCGTTGCGTGATAATCGGGTGCTTTTAGAGACGCAGGTTGGTTATTCCATAGCAGTGTAGGTTGGGCTCAGTATAGGCGAAGGACCTCGGATTGCGCTGTAAAGTAGGTTGGGTTGCAACCCAACATGAGTATTGATTGTCAAAGACGACTGTTGTTGGGTTATAACCCAACCTACTTTAATGGGTCATGACCCAACCTACGCGGTTTTCATGTGATGGGACTCGCCAATCGTAAAGAGATAAGGATATACTGACATTAATAGGATAATTAGGGTCACAAGGATAACATGTGCGGCAACTAGGCAGGGCAGCCAGTAAGACAGTCAATATACTAGCTTACACTCTCGTTTTGTTGGGCGCTATGTACACAAGCTATGCTGCAGCATGGGTATTAAATAACCCCTATCCTGAGAGTGAATCCAAAGAAAATATTTATTACTCCTCTTTCAACGAGCAACCTAAAACACTCGATCCAGCCAGATCTTATTCAAGCAATGAGTACATTTTTATTGGCCAGATTTATGAGCCACTTCTTGAATACGACTATTTTAAACGTCCTTATCAATTAGTACCCTTAATCACGACAAAAATGCCAGAAATCAGATTTTTAGATGCTAAAGGTAAGCTGTTACCTCCCAATTATCCGGGGCAAAAGGCTTATAGTGTCTACACTATCAACATCAAAAAAGGCATTCTTTACCAACCACACCCAGCTTTAGCAAAAAATAAAGACGGTACTTATCGCTATCATCACTTACCAGAAGACTACCTTGATGATCATCACATCAATCAATTGTCCGATTTTAAGCATACTGGTACCAGAGAGCTTAAAAGTGATGATTACATTTATCAGATAAAAAGATTGGCCGATCCCAAAGTCGGTTGTCCAATTTTTGGTTTAATGAATGATCTCATAGTTGGTTTTAATGATTATGGTAATACCTTACCTAAAACTTCAGCCACTCACCCGCAATTTGTTGATTTACGCCAATACCCTTTAAAAGGGGTTACTAAAATCGACGATTATACCTTTGAGGTCACACTGAAGGGCGAGTACACCCAATTTCTGTTTTGGTTAGCAATGCCATTTTTTGGCCCAATTCCTTGGGAAGCGGATTTATTTTATTCGCAAGAGGGGATGGAGGATAAAAATTTGAGCTTTGCTTGGTATCCTATTGGCACTGGCCCCTTTATGTTGACCGAAAATAATCCCAACCGAAATATGGTGCTTGAAAAAAATCCCAATTTCCATGAAGAGTATTTTCCAACTGATGCTTCTGCATCCGATGTAAAAGCCGGTTACACCAATTTTGATGGACAACGTCTACCCTTAATTGACAAAGCGGTATTCACCCTGGAAAAAGAATCGATCCCTCGATGGAATAAATTCTTACAAGGTTATTACGATGTCTCGGCAATCAGTCCTGATAGCTTTGACCAAGCTATTCATATCAATCGTTTCGGCAAAGCGACCTTAAGTGATGAGATGAAAAGCAAAAAAATCTACCTCAAACACACACTCGAACCCTTTATCTATTATATGGGTTTTAACATGCTAGATAGTGTTGTTGGGGGTAAAAGTACGCGCGCGCAAAAATTAAGACAGGCCATCTCTATCGCCGTCAATTACGATGAAAACATTGCCATTTTTTACAACGGCCGTGGTTTAGCGGCTCAAGGTCCAGTACCCCCAGGTATTTTTGGTCATAAACACGGTGAGGCGGGCATCAATCCCTATATTTATCAATGGAAAGATAATACAAGAAAAAGGCGACCAATTAATGATGCACGCAAGCTGATGCGCGAGGCAGGTTATGCTAATGGTATTGACCCTAAAACAGGTAAGGCTCTCATCCTACATTACGATGTTTCAACGACTGGAAGTCCAACCGACCAATCAGCCTTAGATTGGATGCGTAAACAATTTGCCAAACTTGGTATCGACTTAAACGTCAGAGCTACTCTCTATAACCGTTTCCAAGAAAAAATGCGAACAGGGGATACCCAAATATTTAGTTGGGGATGGAATGCAGACTACCCTGATCCCGAGAATTTTTTCTTTCAACTGTATGGTCATAATAGTAAGGTAAAATACGGTGGGGAAAATGCCGCAAATTATCAAAACCCAGAATTTGATCGTCTGTTTGATTTAATGAAAAATCGCCAAAATGATGACACAAGGCAAAAAATTATCGATCAAATGTTAGATATCGTGAGGAAGGATGCGCCGTGGGCCTGGGGAATACACCCTGAAGATTTCATTTTGTCACAAAGCTGGGTATCTAATACCAAAACGAATACTATTTCATTAAGCACTCTCAAATACGTTGCTATCAATTTAAATGAACGCAATAAATTCCGCGAAGCGTGGAACAAACCTATTTTTTGGCCGCTGATAGTTTTAGTTCTGATAGTCGGCGCTTTAATTTTGCCCCTACTGTTTGCCTATTGGAAACAGGAAAAACAGCCGGCAGCAAGGATTAAATTACCATGATCTATTATTTATGGCGCCGTATACTGTATGCAATTCCCATTTTATTTGGTATTAACCTAATTACCTTTGTGTTGTTTTTTATGGTGAATACACCGGACGATATTGCGCGGATGCACTTAGGTAATAAACATGTGGAGCAACAATCCATTGAGGATTGGAAAATAGCCCATGGTTATAATCTGCCCTTATTCATCAACCATGATCAATCAGGACTTAAGCAATTTGAAGAAACTTTATTTTTTCAAAAATCGTTAAAATTATTTACCTTCGAATTCGGTGTCTCAGACGCGGGAAGAGATATTAGTCATGATATTAGTTATCGTATGTGGCCAAGCTTAGCTATCGCCGTGCCAATTCTAATATTTGGCATCATTGCTGAAATAATTATTGCCATGGCAATGGCTTTCTTTCGTGCAACCTACTTAGATTTAACTGGAGTTGTGATGTGTATTATATTGATGTCAATCTCTAGTCTTTTTTATATCATTGGTGGCCAGTATTTATTCGGAAAAATATTAAAACTTGTGCCAATATCAGGATATGACGGCGGATTTGAAGCAATTAAATTTATCATTTTACCGATTACTGTTGCAGTAATAGGATCTCTCGGCGCAGGTGCTCGTTGGTATCGAACTTTATTTCTAGAGGAGATGAATAAAGAATACGTTAAGACAGCCCGAGCAAAAGGTTTATCTGAACGACGTGTGATGTTTAAACATGTTCTACAGAATACCTTGCTCCCTATCCTAACTGGAGTTGTGGTCATTATCCCTTCGCTTTTTATGGGAAGTTTGGTTCTCGAATCTTTTTTTGGTGTTCCTGGTTTAGGTAGTTATATTATCGATGCCATTCAGCAGCAAGATTTCGCCATAGTAAGAGCGATGGTTTTCTTAGGCTCTATATTGTACATCATTGGCTTGGTTCTAACGGATTTTTCTTACATGCTGGCCGATCCGCGAGTGAGATTATCATGAACAATTTAAGTGAGAACGTATGAGCTTCGAATTTTTATTGACCGATAAATGTTTTCTCGTCGTTTTGATCATAGGTTTTTTTATGACACTTTGGAGTTTGCGAAGAGAGCCTGTTAGACATTCCTTTGCTATTATTATGCAACGTCCTATTGCGGTTAGTGCGGGCATTGTGTTGTTGTTTTTTCTTTGTATTGGAGTTTTAGACTCAATTCACTTTAAATCAGTAACCTCGGGCGATGAAAATGCTACCTCCTTATTGGATAAACTAATCGCTCCCTTGGGTAGTACCTACGAAAAAACCTATTCTAAACCCTTTGCCCTAAGCTTATTTGTTTCCGAAACAAAACTCGTCAATGGCTTACCACAACAAACTTATCCCCGGTTAAGGTATGTGCCCAAAGAGATTGAGACTGATGCGCAGAAAGTTCGAGTGATTACACAGTGTCTTTGGTCTGTTTTAGGGATAAGTCTCGCAATAACTATAGGGTTATGGATCACAATTGTGCTGATAAAGTTCGGTAGGGGGGATAGCAAAGCGTATCTCCCCAATCTTACTTCTAGTGCGGCCTTAATCACTTTTTTTGCCATGGTCTATTTGTTGATCTGTGGATATTGTTTATCAAGGACTTTCCACGTCTTTGGTACTGGTCAAATAGGACAAGATATTTTTTATTTCAGTATTAAAAGTATTCGTACGGGATTAATCATTGGCTTATTAACAACTTTGTTTATGATGCCCTTGGCCCTTTTTTTGGGAGTAGGTGCAGGATATTTTGGTGGTGTGGTCGATGATGTGATTCAATACATTTATACTACGCTAAGTTCAATCCCTGGGGTATTGCTAATAACCGCCTCAGTGCTTTCTTTGCAAGCCTATATGGCTAATCATCCCGAACAATTCCCAACTTTGGCTGAAAGTGCCGATGCGCGATTGTTAGCTTTATGTCTAATTTTAGGAGTAACGAGTTGGACAAGCTTATGTCGTCTTCTTAGGGCTGAAGCATTAAAATTACGTGAAGTCGATTATGTTTTAGCCGCCCGTGCGCTAGGAAGTAGCTGGTTTACTATTATCAGAAAGCATTTATTACCCAATGTGATGCACATCGTAGTAATCACTTTAGTGCTCGATTTTAGTTTTTTGGTGATGGCCGAAGCAGTATTATCTTATGTTGGGGTAGGGGTGTCACCTATGACAATTAGCTGGGGCAATATGATCAACGGTGCCCGTCTTGAGTTGGCGCGTGATCCCGTAGTCTGGTGGCCGATATTTGCTGCTTTTGTCTTTATGTTTTTATTGGTATTGGCTATTAATCTTTTTGCTGATGCAGTCAGAGATGCCTTTGATCCTCATCAATCGAATGGCTAGACTGAGAATTACTGTTTTTAAGTAGTCATTTAAGGTAAAGTTCTGTAATTATGCCCTAGAGAGTCAGTTAACATGCAGCAACGTTTTGTCCATTTACGTGTTCACACCGAATTTTCCTTGGTTGACGGTTTAGTTCGAGTTAAGCCTTTAATGAAAGCGCTCCCTTCACGTGGCATGTCAGCTGTTGCAGTTACTGATTATTGCAATTTATTTGCAGCGGTTAAAGTGTTTAAAACAGCCGTAGATGCCGGTATTAAACCAATAATAGGTAGCGATCTACCTTGTCATGATCCAGAAAATCCCGAAGCTGTTACTTCGTTGTTGGTTTTATGTCTCGATAACCAAGGTTACAAAAATTTAACCTGTCTAGTCTCTAAAGCTTACCAAGAAGGGCAATACCAAGGCCAACCTCGAGTTCATTTTCAATGGTTATCTGACTATGCCGAGGGATTAATAGTGCTTTCTGGTGGGGTGGATGGTGACGTAGGTCAGGCCCTCCTAGCCCAGGACATGGAGCTTGCAAAAGCACGTGCCTTACACTGGAGTAGCTTATTTCCAGATCGTTTTTACTTAGAGATTCAAAGAACTGGGCGCAGTAATGAAGTGGTTTACAATGAGCAATTAGTAGCTCTAGCGGATGCTTTGCAATTACCACTAGTTGCAACTAATGCAGTTTGTTTCATCGATAAAGAAGATTTTGATGCTCATGAAGCAAGGGTCTGTATTCATGAAGGATATACTCTAGCAGATCCCCGTCGTGTGCACCGTCATAGTGCGCAGCAGTATTTACGTACTGCTGAAGAAATGCAAAAGTTATTCGCTGATTTGCCGAGTGCGATAAACAACACTATAGAAATAAGTAAACGCTGTAGCGTTAAATTAGATTTGGGGAATAATTACCTACCCAACTTCCCAATCCCTGAAGGATCTACAGTTGAGCGGTATTTATCGCATCTTTCTGAAGTAGGCCTTGAAGAACGCTTAGCTTATCTTTTCAAAAATAAAACTGCTGAAGAATTGAGTAGTTCTCGGGGTGAGTACGATAAACGCTTACAAATTGAATTAACAGTTATCAATAACATGGGTTTTGCTGGTTATTTCTTAATCGTTGCAGACTTTATTCAATGGGCTAAACAAAATGGTGTTCCAGTAGGTCCTGGAAGAGGGTCTGGTGCCGGGTCATTGGTTGCTTACGCGTTAAAAATTACGGATTTGGATCCTTTAGAGTATGAATTACTCTTCGAACGTTTCTTAAACCCTGAACGGGTGTCCATGCCTGACTTCGATATCGACTTTTGTATGGAAGGTCGCGACCGTGTGATTGATTACGTGGCCGAAAAATACGGTCGTCAAAGTGTATCGCAGATTATTACTTTTGGAACAATGGCGGCAAAAGCGGTTATACGTGATGTGGGACGGGTCTTTGGTTTGCCTTATCCATTTGTCGATAAATTAGCAAAATTAATTCCGTTTGAGATTGGTATCACCTTAAGCAAAGCCATGGAACAAGAGGCTGAATTACGTCGTCGTTATGAAGACGAGGAAGAAGTTAAAGAATTGATTGATCTAGCTTTAAAGCTAGAAGGTATAACGCGTAACGCAGGTAAGCATGCCGGGGGTGTAGTTATAGCTCCATCCTTGTTAACAGATTTCACGGCCATTTATTGTGAAGAGGGTTCAACCCAGATAGTTAGTCAATTTGATAAAGATGATGTTGAAGCAGCCGGTTTAGTAAAATTTGACTTTTTAGGGTTGCGCACCCTGACTATTATCGACTGGGCTTTGGCTATTGTGAATAAACGTTTAGCTGAGGGTGAACCTGCCATCGATATCAGTCAGATCCCAACTGATGATACTGCTACCTTTGATTTATTAAAGGCGTGTAAAACAACTGCCGTGTTCCAGTTGGAATCACGGGGTATGAAAGAATTGATCAATCGATTGCAACCGGATTGCTTTGAAGAAATTATTGCATTGGTTGCTTTATTTAGACCTGGACCTCTTCAATCGGGGATGGTGGACGACTTTATAGATAGAAAGCACGGAAGGGCCGTAGTCGAGTACCCTCATCCTGATTTAGAACCTATTTTGAAACCTACCTATGGGGTTATTCTTTACCAAGAACAGGTAATGCAAATTGCGCAGGTTTTGGCAAATTATACTCTGGGTGCTGCGGATATGTTACGTCGTGCTATGGGTAAGAAAAAACCAGAAGAAATGGCCAAACAGCGTGAGATATTTACCGAAGGGGCTAGTGCCCGAGGTGTAGATGCGCAAGTGGCAACGCATATTTTCGACCTAATGGAAAAATTTGCTGGATATGGTTTTAACAAGTCGCATTCCGCGGCGTATGCTTTAGTCGCGTATCAAACAGGTTGGTTGAAAGCCCATTATCCTGCCGCTTTCATGGCGGCAGTAATGTCCTCGGATATGGACAACACAGATAAAGTAGTGACCTTTATCGATGAGTGTGCACACATGAAACTCAAAGTGTTACCGCCCTCGGTGAATAGCTCTATGTACTCCTTTACAGTAAGTGATGATGCAACCATAGTTTATGGTCTAGGCGCAATTAAGGGTGTTGGGGAGTCAGCAATTGAGTGTATAACAACTGAACGGCAATTAAATGGACCTTACCCTGATTTGTATGCCTTCTGTCAACGGCTTGATTTACGCAAGGTCAATCGACGAGTGCTAGAAGCGCTGATTAAAAGCGGTGGCTTCGATGATTGGGGTGTTGAACGTGCAGTGTTAAATGCGTCTTTGGAGAAAGCCTTAAAGGTTGCAGAGAAAGAGCATCAGAATCAATCCAGCGGTCAGTTTGATCTCTTTTCTTTATTAGAGGATGAAGCAACAGGACAAGATTATATTGACGCTAAACCCTGGTCAGAAACCCAGCGCCTTGAAGGTGAACGCGAAGTGCTTGGGTTTTATTTGACCGGTCATCCGGCGGATCAATACCGTCGCGAATTTGGCGATTTTATTATGCCTATTAATCAACTCAATCCTTCTAATCACAAAAAAGCGATTATTTGTGCACAGGTTTCGGGTGTGCGAAAAATTGTTACTAAGCGTGGAAAAAAATTAGTGATAGTTGGTATGGATGATTCCACAGCACGCATGGATGTGGTCGTTTTTGGTGAGATTTTTGATAGCTATGATGGGGTTTTAAATAAGGGTGACATGCTAGTTGTTGAGGGTGAAGTTGCGCATGATGATTACAATGGTGGCGTGAAAATGACCGCAAATCTTTTGTATAACGTCGAAACGGCGCGCACTAAGTTCGCTCGATGTATGGAGTTGTGCTTAAACCAAAATAACCAATCTATTATTGCAACCTTACAAACAGTATTAAAGGCACACGCCGGGCGTTGTGTGGTGCAATTCTCTTATATTAATGAATTTGCTAAAGCGAATTTAAGCCTCTCACAACAATGGCATGTGAAGCCCAGTGATGAATTGTTGCGAATTTTGACTGGATTGTTGGGTGAAGATCAGGTGCAAATGCGTTATTAATTTTGAATTAAAATAGCCTGTCTGACATCGTCGGCAAGACAGGCTATTTCGAGTTTAAATGGATGCAACAGCTGCGCTTTCTTCCGTAAACTCTTCGTATGATTTACGAAACTGTTCTTTCAGCTCACTAATAACCGCATCTGTAGCTTGCTCTTCACCAGCCATCGTAAAGGTTCCATCTGCATTCAACTCGAGTGCATGATCTTTGTAGTCAGCAGGTAATTCATCTTCTGAAACAAGCTTGAACTCAATCCCATTAATTACTCGAACACCATCTGCTATACGAATTCCAGTAAGTCCTAAAGTATTTGGCGTTTTTGAGAACTGGTTACCAATAATAGAGAAGACTTTCCAAAGGAGGTTATTTGCCAAATCCAAAGGTAATCCAACTCCCATACCTACCCCTTGCCCAACTAAATTGAGGACCATACTCAGTAAGTGGCCCACACTAATATTGCAAAAGGAGAAGGCTAATTTATCAGCAATGGTCGAGGCAAAAAGAGCTGCGCCCATTGGGCTAACCGGGCCTAGGACTAATAGAGTGCCCACCGTTGCTGCTAGTCGACCTCGAGTAGGTATCAGCATGGCTGATTTGCTAATCGTGTCACCGATGAAGAGCCCAGCTGAAAGACCAACCCAGCTGAAAGCAGTGCCGAATAAAGGTATGGTAATTGAAGTGATAGGGTAATTAGTATTAGTGGTTTTGTTTTTACATTGCTCCGATTTATCTTTAATAAACTGAGAAAACTCATCCCATTCTTTTGGTGTAAAGGGTTTAAGACCTTTGGTAGCTAGGGTAGCGTTGGCTTTGCTAAGTGCATCCTCTTTTTTGATCGCAGTTTCGGCTACAAGATAACAAATTTCTTTATCTTGCTCACTTAATCTATTATTGCTAGTTATTCCGAGATTATCTTCCAAAATTCGGTATAGCACAGATTTTCTTTGGGAGCTTATTTGGGAGAATACAAAGTCGCAGGCAGCAATCATGACACGTGATGCGTTAACCTTGTATTGAAATTTAAGTTCGTTGAGAAGTTGCTCTTTCTCACTTTGGGTACCTTTGAGTGCTTCAACATCGTTGTTTAGTAAGGCGGCTAACTCTTCTTTGCTAAGTTCTTTGTCATCATCAACGAGATCGGCTTCCAAAATAGCGTACATTTTTTCTAAAAATTTGACTTGTTTATTTCTGGCTTTTAGATCGGGCCCGCCAAAGAGGGTGGGCAAACCGAGGATGGCTTTCTCTGTGGTGTCGTTTAATTCTAGATGTTTTTCTTTTTCATACTGAGCGCGTATAGTTTTAAAATTCTTTAAAGCATTAACGACTAAAATAAAATCCATAATTTCCTCACATCCATTGATAAGAAGTCCATTTGTTTTTTTATCTTACTTAGTCGTTGGTTAAATGCAATATCCTTTGGTGGTTTTTACTTATTTGTTGCATTATGAAAGCTAATACGAGCCGCGCATAAAAGAAAAAAACTCAAACAGGTGATTTTTTTATTTTATATGGTACTTTTATAAGAAAATAACAAACAAGTAGATCATTATGCTAGAAATAACGACGAAGATTAAGGTGGATTACATGGAACGAGTTAAGAATTATCTGTTGTTACTTCGTCTTTCCCATTGGTCGAAAGCAATATTTGTGATGCTTGGATTTTTTTATTCCCCAGCAACGGGCTATTTGTCCTCTGCGCTTATTGCCTCACTTTCGTTCTGCCTGATTTCTAGCGCCGTCTACATTTACAATGACATTGAAGATCGCTCGGAAGATAGCTTACATCCGCATAAACGCTTAAGGCCTTTGGCCAGTGATAATGTAACGGTAACTGAGGCTATTGTTTTATTGTTTGTACTGCTGCTATCTGGCCTAACTCTGGGTTGGTTTGTGTCAAAGCAGCTTGCGGTCATTTTAAGCCTCTATCTTTTGGTCAATGTTGCTTATAACCATGTTCTAAAATTACTGCCCATTTTTGATGTGGCAGCTATAGCTACAGGCTTTATGCTACGTGTATTAGCTGGAACGTGGGGTATTGGTTTACCGATTTCGGGGTGGCTTATCATTGCAGCAACCTTATTGAGTTTGTTTATCGCTTTGAATAAACGCAAATTGGAAATGCATTTGGGTTTAAAAAATTCTACACGTTCGGTCTTAAAAAAATACGATCCCTTATTATTAAACCGATTAATTATGGGAATTGGTATTATCTGTTTCATCACGTATTTCTTCTACACCATATTTGCACGTGATGAGTCTTTTTATTTTATCCTAACCTTACCGTTCGCAGCTTTTGCGTTATGGCGTTTTTCTTGGTTATCTGCTCAAGAGGTTAATAATGATGATCCTGTTAACGTCTTTGTCAGCGATCGCTTATCGCGTATTAATTTGTATTGCTTTGCGATCTTAACATTCCTGGCTCTCACTCAATGAGGAGTAGAGACTTAGTATTAGATAGTTTACTTCTCCTGGGGTTAACTTATCTTTTGCTGTCACAGATACAAGCTATTTGGCCTTTTACTATAGATGACATGTATATTTCTTTGCGCTACGCCAAGCACTTGGCGGGCGGTGAGGGATTATTGTGGAATGTGAATGCCTTGCCAGTAGAGGGATATTCTAATTTCAGTTTTGTGGTTCTGGCGGCTTTAGCTATTTCATTAAAATTAGATCCAGTAGTAGTTTTAAAAGCGATAGGTGTTGTTGGTTTAATTTGTACAGTTTTTTCTCTCTATTGGATTAGTCGCTTTTGGTTGGATAAACGTCAGGCTTTGTTTCCTTGCTTTACTGTTTTGCTCTATAAAGGTCAGCTGATTTGGGCTGTCAGTGGTTTGGAGACAACACTCTATGAAGCTTTTCTTTGTGCTGCATTGTACTGTTTGTTTAGAGGACTTGGTTATCGCTTGTATCCTCATACTCGTGGCAAAGCAAAAATAGCTTCTTTTGTTTTATCTGGGTTGTTATTTGCTTTGGCAGGTATGACTCGGCCCGAAACGCCACTCTTGATTTTAGTTTTCATACTTCTAAGTTGCTGGGATAGACCAACTACTAATAAGGCATTATACAACAAAGGTATTTTTTTATTTGTAGTTACTCTAGGCTTAGTTTTTCTACCGTATTTTATTTGGCGATGGCAGTACTATGGATTGCTATTTCCAAATCCGGTCTATTGTAAAGCTTTTGAAAGTAAGTCTCACTTCCAAATTGTTTTGAGTTACTTGCAGTTGGCGTGGCCCTTTGCCTTGCTAGCTTTGGTTGCTTGTCTAGATAGAATTGATAAGCGCTATTACTTTTTGTGGCTCCCTAGTTTACTGTATAGTTTTATGCTGTGGTCAGCAGATCCGGTAGTTGCTTTTGATAATAGACTTTTTCTACCAGCTTTTGTGCTTTTGCTGCCATTAGCCTATCAAGGTTTATGTTGTTTAATTGCTTATTTCACAAAAATTCGCACTAGAGCATACTACTTAAGCTTTTATGTAAGTGCAGTATTTTTGAACCTATTATTTGTCCCTTGGTTAACCCCAACTCAGTACCGCCATTTTAGTGAAAATCCGCAGGAAGGGCAGCTTCTAAGAACACATGTAATTCAATGGTTGAACTCGCACAGTAAGAGTGGTGACACTGTCGTCCTTGCTGATAGTGGAATGATTCCTTATGGCAGCAGTCTCAGTTTTATCGATTCCTATTGTCTGAATAATCGTGCAATGGCGCAATATCCTGCAGAGCAAAGGTACCTTTATTTTTGTGAACAGATCTTAAAAGCGCCTCAACCTCAGATTATTATTTTGACTTCTTTAGAGCAAAATAGGCAAATTATTTATACTCCGAGTGATAGTTGTTTGAAAACGGCTTTGTCTAATCACAGTAATTACCGGTTAATGAAAACCTATTCGTCAAAAACGAAGGATTCGATTTATCGTTATGAAATTTATGCGCACACGCAGTAATTTTTAATGCTATGCCATAAATCTTGGTGTATATTGAAATCGCATCAGCCAACCCCACTACGTTCCGCGGCCGAAGGTCCGCGGAATCCAGCTCCGATCTTAATTAAAGATCGCCTGGATACCGCGGACAAGCCGCGGTAAGTTGGGGTAGTACACAGTATTTGGGTAAAGAATAGTATTTGGGTAAAGCATAGTATTTGGGTAAAGCATAGTATTTGGGTAAAGCATAGTATTTGGGTAAAGCATAGTAGGTAAATAATCACTTACATTGGATTTAAGCTATTTATATGATAGAAAAAACAAAAATAATAATAAAAAAAGTTATTAAGAAGTTACCAGTAATTTTGTTTGATACCGCTGCAATACCAACAGCTTGGTTAATTGCATTTTGGTTGCGTGATAATTTGCAACCTTTACCTGGTAATTTAACATCTACTCATAATTTGCTTACACTTAGCTTGTTAACTACTGTGCAACTGAGTTGTTTTTATTATTACAAAACTTACCGCGGCTTGTGGCGATTTTCTTCTTTAAATGATGTTATCCGAATTCTAAAAGCTACAACTACAGCTTCACTAATGGCTATCCCCATTTTTTATTTGAGCTCGGTGATACAGTTTGTCCCGCGCTCGGTACTTCCCTTGTATTGTATTATTCTAAGTGCACTGCTCTGTGGTGGGAGATTAGCGATACGCCTGCATTGGGATAGAAAAGGACGTACAGAAAATTCTAACATCCAGAGAGTTCTGATTGTCGGTGCTGGTTTAGCAGGTGAAAGTCTTGTACGTGATCTACGTCGAAGCAATGCCTATTTACCAGTTGGTCTAGTGGATGACAACATCAGTAAGCGTGGTTTAGAGGTTCACGGTGTTCGTGTTTTAGGTACAACTAGGCATATCGCAGAATTCGTGAGTGAATACTCAGTGGATTTAATTTTTCTAGCAATACCTTCTGCACGTTCTTCCACTATGCGACGTATAGTCAATGAATGTGAACTAAGCAAAGTGCCTTTTAGAACCTTACCGAGTATTCCTGCTTTGGCGGCAGGGCGAGTTGAGGTGAATGCATTAAGGCCTGTAAACATTGAAGATTTACTAGGAAGGGATCAGGTTAATTTAGATTGGGAAAAAATCGCACTAACTATTGCTGGAAAAAAAGTATTGGTGACTGGCGGTGGTGGTTCTATAGGATCTGAACTATGTCGACAAATTCTTGCACTTAATCCTGCGAGTCTAGCAATTGTCGATAACAGTGAATTTAACCTGTATAAGATTGAGCAGGAATTGCAGAGTAAATACCCTGAGATTCCCTTGCTCATATCATTAGTTAGTGTGACCGATGAAGTGGCTATCGAACATTTATTTATGCAGTATAAACCTGAAATCGTTTTCCATGCAGCAGCCTATAAACATGTACCGCTGTTACAAAATCAAGTGCGCGTGGCGGTTAACAACAATATTATTGGTACGCAGGTGGTTGCTAGAGCGAGTGTGAGTTCGGCTGTTAATAAGTTTATCCTTATCTCCACCGATAAAGCGGTTAACCCAACCAATATAATGGGAACTACTAAACGTGTGGCTGAAATATATTGTCAAAATTTAAATCGCAGAGTTGCCACTGAATTTATTACGGTGCGCTTTGGTAACGTACTAGGTTCAGCAGGGAGTGTTGTACCACTATTCCAAAAGCAATTAGAATCCGGTGGTCCTTTGACAGTAACCCATCCGGATATGCAAAGGTATTTCATGACTATACCTGAGGCTTGTCAGCTGATCCTTCAATCGATGGTGAATGGCAAAGGCGGTGAAATTTTTGTATTGGACATGGGTGAGCCTATCAAAATAAGCTACTTAGCTGAGCAGATGATTCGACTAGCTGGAAAAGAATTGGGGAAAGATATTTCCATCCAATACACAGGACTTCGACCTGGTGAAAAATTGTTTGAAGAACTCTTCCACGAGTCAGAGAAACTAGCAACAACAGAACACGAAAAATTGTTCATGGCGCAATTTCGTGAATTAGAATGGCATGATTTAACCCAAACTATGCGCATGCTGAATGCAGCTTGTATTGAGCATCAAAATGATGAGTTATTGGTCTTGCTGAAGAGTTTAGTGCCTGAGTTTCAACTTGAGGCTATGGCAATAGCTTAAGTGCAAGTCTTTCATAGCTTTTTAAGTGCCAATATTCTAAATTTAGTTTAAGATGGAGTTATTGATTTTTTCAAGGATGAGAATAATTGATGCGTTCTAAAACATGCATAGTTCCAGTATTACTTTGTCTCGGTGTTTTGCTAAGCGCTTGTAGCGGTGATGACGGGGCCAATAAGGCGCCGCGACCAGTTACTGTGCTCGCTATTGAGCCGACTAAAATTCCCGTGAAAAAAACCTATATTGGAATCACACAATCCATTGCTGCCGTTGGTATTAAAGCCCGTGTTGAAGGGTTTTTAACAGAAATGAATTTTATAGAAGGTAAGCCTGTTAAAAAAGATCAATTACTTTTCGTTATTGATCCTAAACCTTTTGAAGCACAATTAGATTATGCTAAAGGCCAACTTGCCAGATCTATAGCGAATGTAGATTACCAAAAAGTGCAATACAAGCGACTAAAAGCACTGGTACAAAAAGGCGATGTGTCGCAATCGAATTTTGATGAGGTAGCCGCACAGTTAGGTGCTGCCGTTGCAGAAGTTGAAATTCAAAAAGCACAAGTAGAAACTGCCCAAATTAATTTAGGCTATTGTTCAATGAAATCACCCTTTGATGGCATCATTGGTGAAAAGCTAGTTGACGTAGGCAATCTGGTGGGGGCGGGTGAAAAAACTCTCTTAGCCAATGTGGTAGAACTTAACCCAATCTATATCCAATTCAGTCCAAGCGTTGAGGACTATGGTTCGTTTTTAAAATACCGTAAAAATATGCCTTTTAATGTGACGGCAACTTTACCTCATAACAGTTCCTTAGTTTTTAAAGGTAAAGTTGATCTGGTTAATAATGAGGCAAATACGCCCACCTCTACTATTCTTATGCGTGCGCAAATTGAAAATCCTGAACAGTTATTATTACCAGGCATTTATGTAGACATAACGCTCGAACTAACTCCTGATCAGCCCACTTTGTTGGTGCCCACAAGTGCCGTAAGTGAGTCACAAGGGCAGAGAACAGTTTTTCTAGTTGATAAAAAGAACACAATTCAAATCGCAACCATAAATACTGCAGGAACTTACAATCAACAATACATTGTTACTTCTGGTGTGAAGCAAGGGGATTTACTCGTGCTTGATGGCTTGCAAAAAATTCGCCCAGGTGAATTAGTTACGCCACAAAAGCAAGCTACAAAAGGCCCTAAGAATGGTTAAATTTTTCATTTACAGACCAATCTTCGCTATGGTGATAGCGATATTAATGGTAATCATTGGTGGTATTTGCATACTGATTCTACCTATTGCGCAATACCCAGCAGTAGTTCCTCCTGTAGTGCAGGTTTCATCTCAGTATATTGGTGCGAGTTCTGGCGTAGTTTCTGATACTGTGACCACCCCACTTGAACGTAATATTAATGGCGTAGAAGGCATGATCTATATGTCTTCAAACAGCACTAACAATGGTAATTCTGTCATTTCCATCACCTTCGATGTGGGCTATGACATCGATATCGGTGCAGTTGATGTTCTAAATGATACCAATACCGCTAATCCCTTATTACCACCTGATGTGATACAAGCAGGGATTACCATTCAAAAAGTGTCTAGTGATATGGTCTTGGTAGTCAATTTAATTTCGCCAGACGGTAGTTTGTCCGATACCTTTTTAGGGAACTATGCAGACATCCATTTAACTCCAGCCCTGAGTCGAATTCCTGGTGTTGGTAACGTCAATAATTTTGGTCTGCTGCAATACGCGATTCGAATTTGGCTTAACCCCAATAAATTAGCAAGTATGGGTGTTTCACCGCAACAAGTAATACAAGCTGTTCAAGAACAAAATCAACAAGCAGCTGTGGGCACCATCGGTATACCCCCGGTTCCACAAAACATTCCTTTCCAGTACCAAATTACCACCTTGGGTCAACTCTCTGATGCTGATCAATTCGCAGATATTATAGTAAAAACTCAAGATAACGGGCAAATAGTCAGGGTGAAAGATCTCGGACGTGTCGAGATGGGCGCAGAATCTTATGTCAGTACCTCCGCTTTTGATGGCAAACCTACAGCCAGTCTGGGGGTGTATCAGTTACCAGGATCGAATGCATTACAAGTGGATGCCTCTGTCAAAGCTTTGATGAAAAAAATGGAAAAACAATTTCCTCAGGGCATGGCCTATACCATCGCCTATGACACCACCGATTTCGTTAAAGAATCTTTGGAGGAAGTGGTTAAAACTTTGTTCGAAGCCATCATATTGGTGTTTATGGTGGTGTTCGTTTTTTTACAGAATTGGCGTACTACTTTAATTCCTTGCATAGCAATACCCGTTTCGCTGATCGGAACTTTTGCTCTCTTCAGTGCCTTTGGGTTTTCTATCAATACCTTGAGTTTGCTCGGTCTCGTTTTAGCTATTGGTCTTGTGGTGGACGATGCGATTGTAGTAGTGGAAAACGTAGAAAAAAAATTGGAAGAGCATATTGATGATATCAAAGAAGCCACGCTCATTGCGACCAAAGAAGTACAGGGACCAATCATTGCAACGACCTTAATTCTTCTAGCAGTGTTTGTGCCAGTGGCCTTTATTCCGGGTATGACTGGAAGTTTATATAATCAATTTGCCTTAGCCATTGCCTTCTCAGTTGCCTTGTCTGGGATTAACTCCTTAACCTTAAGTCCGGCGCTTTGTGGTATGTTATTGAAACCTAAAGTACCTAATAATTTCGCATTTTTTCGATGGTTTGAAAAAGGTTATGAGCGATTATTAGATAAATATAAACGCGCTGTAACCTTTTGTTTAACGCATAAAAAATACGTGCTAATAGTCTTTGCACTACTTGGCGTTGCCACGTTCTTTGTGTTTAGAGTCTTACCTACAGGATTTTTGCCAGAAGAAGATCAAGGGAATCTTATCATCGTAGTTAAAGGCCCCAATGCGTCATCACTTTATCGAACACAAGATACGGTCAAGAAAGTACTAAAAATTCTAGGCAATACCAAAGGTGTAGCGCACACCATCAGCATTAATGGTTACAACATCATTGACTCCATCAATCAACCCGATACAGCCGTAATCTTTACAATCTTAACGCCATGGTCAGATAGGACATCTGAATCCTTGAGTGCTAACGCAATAATGAAAAAATTACAGAAAGAATTTATGGGTATCAACGATGCGATTATAGGTGTCATGAATCCACCAACCATCCCCGGCTTAGGCTCGGTAGGTGGTTTCCAACTTGAGATTGAAGATATCAATAATGCTGGGGTTGAAAGTCTTGCTAGTGTTGTGAATCAATTTGTTGCTGAAGGTAATAATCGTCCCGAAATTCATGGCTTATTTTCGGATTTAACAGTGGCCGTACCACAATTGTATTTGAATATCGATCGCACCAAGGCTAAGGCCTTAAAAGTCTCTATTACCGATTTACTAATTACCTTGCAAACGTATTTAGGATCTTATTATGTCAACAACTTTACCAAATACGGGCAAACCTATCGGGTAATGGTACAAGCAGAGGGAACAACACGTGCTGAGGTTACTGATATTAGTAAACTCTATGTGAAAAGTGCCGAAGATAAAATGGTTCCTTTGAGTAGTCTATTAAAAGTTGAGTATACCAATGGGCCTTTTAATATCCCGCATTACAATTTGTATGGCGCAGCTAATTTAACCGGCGCTCCAAAACCAGGCTACAGCTCAGGCCAAGCTCTGAATGCGATGAATGAGGTTGCCGCCAAAGTTTTACCGAAGGGTTATGAAATGGAGTGGACTGGCATTACTTATCAGCAATTAAAGGCTGGGAATATTGCTAGCTTGATTTTTATGCTCTGTTTGGTTTTCGTCTTTTTATTCTTAGCCGCGCTTTATGAAAGTTGGTCTATGCCATTTATGATTCTATTGGTCGTTCCTCTAGCCTTATTGGGTGCTGGACTTGCCTTAATACTTCGCAGTTTGGTTCTGGATATTTACGCGCAAATTGGCTTGATATTATTGATTGGATTAGCGGCGAAGAACGCGATTTTGATTGTTGAATTCGCCAAGGAAAAACGCCACAGTGGGGCTTCGATTGTTGAGTCTGCTATGGAAGCAGCTGCCTTGCGCCTACGTCCTATTTTGATGACTGCCTTTGCCTTTATTCTAGGCGTGCTACCTTTGGTTACTGCTCAAGGTGCAGGTGCTGCTAGCCGTCATTCTATCGGTACAACGGTGATGGGCGGGATGCTAGTGGCAACTGTTCTGAGTCTGTTAGTCGTACCAGTCTTCTTTGTGATTATCGAGACGCTACGAGAAGGGAAGTCTGCAGAGAAGTAACGGTTCACCGACAGATGGGTTAATCATCTGTCGGATGAAAAAACAATTTTGCGGTATGTACTATGCGATCAATTAGTGTTTCCTCTGGTACTTCTTCTGTTTTGGTAAGCTCATCATGAAGTTCTTGATTTTTTAGTTTACGGCGGACAATCTCGGCACTAATTTTTTTAACCAGGGCAGGGTGCTTGTGTACTAGTTGGCTCATTGTCATATGAGTGATCTCAATCACAACAGTTTCTTCTAAAACATAAGCTGAGGCATTACAAGCGGCACCTGTCATTAAGGACATTTCTCCTAGAAAATCACCAGGGCCTAATATAGCAACGTACTGGTCATCAAGACCGTCCTCACTAATTACTACTTGTATACTACCGCTGTATAGCAAATATAGGGAGGAATTAGCTTGCCCTTGCTCAAGCAATCTCTCGGGTGGGCCGTATTGCTTGCAAATTACATTAGCAGTAAGTTCTTTTATTTCTTCGGCGTTTAAAGTGTGAAAGAGTTCTGTTTTTTTGATAAATGATTTCAATTGCGCTTGTGAAGGTTGTTCAAAAGGAATGAGTTCCTTTGACGAAATTTTAATGGCATTGCGTCTACAGGTGAACCACACAATAGACAGTATCTCATCGTTAAGCGTTGTTTCGTCGATTTCCTCTGTAAAGTAGGTAAGCTGATAGAGACTATTAGATTCTTGAAGTTTAACGATACTGGCCATGGGCTCAGGTACTTTGAGCACTTTTTTGCATTGGGCTGCCGCATCGTGTAAGACCTTCTTAAATTGTGTAGGAGAGGTTTCATCACATAAAGTGAAATTGAGTGTGATTCCTCGTGCAATGGTAGGATGCGAGAGGTTGGTAGTAGGTAGTTTTGAGATGATGGAATTGGCAAAACACAGATGGTTGTTTTCTTTAGTGATTAGACGCACAAAATGCCAATTGATTTGCACCACCTTGCCTATTTGATCATTGACCTTTATCCAATCGCCTACGACAAATTCTTTAGCGGTATTAATCTCAAGACCAGCAAAGACGTCGCTAAGATAGGACTGCGCAGAGTAGGCGAGCACGATAACGAAGACGCCTGAAGCTGTAAATATCCCAAATACGGATTTGTCAAAAACGAAATACACTATCGCTGTGACCATGATAAGAAAGACAACAAAACTAACAACGTCATGAAAAACGCGAGAAAAGACAAGACCGCGATTTAGATAGAGTTTATTCCAAATCCAATATTGAATAAGTTGATTAGTGAGGTAGTAGAGTGAGAACCACCAGAGTATAGCCAATACAATAGAGTCATAGTGGCGTATTACCGGGTCCATAATGAGGTTATGTTGTAGCGCTCCGATAATGGTGAAGCTTATCAGGATAAATACACCAGTACCAAACCATAATTTACGAGCTTCTTTCTTTACCAATTGACGTACAAGGACTCGGTAAAAAAGCACCAGTCCAATGAGCATGAAGCAATAAATCAGGGAAATGAGTACTGACTCTAAGTACATAAAATGCCTAATATTTATACTTTATATATATAAATATATATTACTAAATAGGATTTTGTGGAAATTTCTGATTATTTCGCTAGGCCCACAGGTCAATTCCTGGGAGTGGGCCGGGGAGAGGGGAAAAAATAAAAAATCACAAAGGGGGAAAAAGATCTTGAAACTTAACCCGAGTTTTAAGATGTAGAGCCTTCTTCCTGTCCTTAGCCAAATGAAAAAGCTTAAAAATGAGAATAGGCCCAATAAAACTAACCATCCCAATACAAAATGACAGTTTATACATAGGGTCTTTATTTAACACCAAGAAAAACAAAGCAATAAGCATCAGTATGATAGCTAAAATCCCAGTATATGGCGAAAAAGGAGTAACATAACGCAAATCAGCCACCGTATACCCCGCCTGATAAAGTCTATTCCTAAAGCTAATCTGAGCAGTACATAAAGAAATCCAAGCCAGAGTTCCTGTAAATCCTGAAACCAGCAACAAAGCGATATATAACTTAGTCTGGCCAAAGAAATAACCAGCACCAAGAAGGGTCCAAACCCCAATCAAAGTCGCAATAACTGCATTTTGTGGAATAGAATTATGGTTAAACTTAGCAAAAGCATGAGGGGCCATTCCATCTCTAGCTAGAGCATTAAGCGACCGTACAGTGCCATAAAAGCCCGAATTAGCACAAGACAGTGTCGCGGTAAGGGTAACAAAGCTTGTAACCGCACCAGCCCATTTTAGGCCGTAAAAATTAAGCGCGTCAGCAAAGACCGAGTTAGACAACCCGGCCTTTTGCCAAGGAAATATCAAAACCAAGCAAAAAACAGGAATGATATAGATAAACAATATTCTGAAAGTCACATTACGAATCGCATGGGGTATCATGCGAGCGGGATTCTCTGATTCACCTGCAGCAAGTCCTATAATTTCCGATCCCTGATAATTAACAAGTAACAGCACCATGGCCGTCAGTAAGGACATAGTCCCATTTGGCAGTAAACCACCATCATGTAAAATGTATTTTAAGCCAATGATCCCTTCGGGTTCATCCCCATGAATCATACCAAAGAAGATCAGCACAGCTAAGACCACAAAGCCCATCAGTGCAATAATTTTAATTAACGCTAACCAAAATTCAATCTCACCAAAGGTGTCCACTTTCGCAAGGTTAATATAAGTCACTAACAGGCCAAAGCAAACCGCCCATAGATAGCCATTTATCCCTGTAAACATTTCCATAATAATCCCACCAGCAACGCATTCGGCAGGAATGTAGGCCACCCAACTAATCCAATACGACCAACCCACGCCGCAGGCAATGGAAGGGGAGATAAAATCGGCAGTATAAGTAACGAAAGAACCCGATATAGGAATAGCAACGGCTAATTCCCCCATGCATAGCATGGTTAAATAAATAATTAACCCTCCGAGCATATAGGCGATAAACACGGCTGGGCCAACCAGGTTAATAACTTCCCCGGTCCCTAAAAAATAACACGAACCAATAATCCCGCCTAAAGCAATTAGTTGTACATGGCGATCTTTTAGGCCACGATGATAACCACTGTCTTTAATCGGTTTTTCTAACTCAGAATTATGTGTATTCACGGGTTATTTTTTACTCTAAAAGTTAAACCAGTATTACTTAGGCTAATGTTATATTCATCCGAAATAATTTAAAACCTTTCCAGAAAATAAAATTGAAATAATTATTAATTCATTGATTTTAAATTATTTTTTACTGCACGCTGATGCCTCTAATTATGTTCAAACTGCTTTTAAAAAAATAGTGTTAGCAAAGTTTTGATCTTATCAATCTTCTGTTGTAGGATGACAACAGTTTTGGACTGTTATGGATAACATATGATTCGCCTACTAGTTTTATTCTTCTTTACTGCTCTTTTTCATACTATCACCTATGCTGGCAAGCAAGAGTGCGTTCAACGCCATTGTGTAGCAGTCATCGATGCGGGAAGCACCGGCTCACGACTTCATGTCTACGCCTACGACCTTGATTCGACCCATACACCCATTCACATCGATGAGATTTGGAATCGCAAAGCACTTCCGGGGCTGTCAACCATAGAGCACGAGCACGGCTCAATCTCTGCCTACATGGAAAAGCTATTCACAGATGCACCAACAGCGATTATGCCGGTATACTTTTACTCAACCGCTGGCATGCGTTTACTACCAAAAACTCACCATAAAAATATTAACCAACTAGTAGCCGATTGGTTTGATAAACAATATTACTGGCGCCTAAGCTCTGCGAGAACCATTACAGGCAGTGAGGAAGGCCTTTTCGCCTGGTTAGCCACTAATTATCAATTAAACCTACTTAACCAAACCGAAAAACCCTTAGTTGGTGTTATGGACATCGGCGGTGCCTCGGTACAAATAATCTTCCCCTTAATTAATGAGGAAGGAATTAACAGCAACGACAAGGAAACCATCGATTTATATGGCCATCAATACACCATTTTTTCCCACAGCTTTTTAGGGCTAGGTCAAAATGAAATGGGCCACCAATACTACGATGTAGACGATTGCTATTCCAATAACTATGATCTACCCAGCGGCACACCAGGGAAGGGGAATGCAGACTCCTGTGTTGCCGAAATAAGTACTTTGGTAAACGGTGTGCATTATGTAAAAAGGAAGATTAAAGGCGTTCTCTCCCATAATCCAGTAGAAACATGGTACCTACTAGGCGGCGTCACCAACTTATTAAACGACAAATTCTTCGCTTTCTCCAACGCAGAGTTCACGCCACAAGAGTTAAAATCACTAGCAGACAAGCAAGTATGCACTGAAGATTGGTCCACCCTAGAAGCAAAATACCCAGACAACTTCATGCTCTTCAACTACTGCATGCTCCCATCCTACGTCTACGCTCTAACAGTAAACGGCTACGGCCTCCAACCCAACCAAACCATCAAATTCCTCCCGTTAAACAAAAACGTAGATTGGACGATAGGGGTTGTGTTGCAACATCAGAAAACTTGACTATGCTTTGTATGAAGTGCTTTAGCTTAGTTGGGGGGAAGGCTAATTCGTAATCAAAAGGTCTGCGGTTCGATTCCGCGCAGCGGCATTGTAGAATCAAGGGGTTACTTAATATTTGAATTTTAAATTAGTTGCGTGTCGAATATGTGTCGAAGTTTAAAAATATTTAATTTGCGATAGTGTTACTTTCAGTCGAATATATTTTAATTTTTACTGCTGATCTGTTTATCTTTAATCTGAGATTTATTTGTTCTAAAATGAAACAATAAAATGTGAATTGTGCTATCTTTATAAAAGGAGAATTACTATGGATGGCAATATTATGAAGTTACAAGCATTTAGAGAAATCGTGGTCAGTATTTTGACTAAATCTATTAACGATATAGAGGCGGCCCAAAAAGATCTCCTCGAAGCTCCCTTCTCAGATAAGCACTATGAATCTCAACAAAGTTACGAAAAATTTCTCGAAGGAAGAGGACTTGAAGATTTGTTATTACAAATGAAGTCTGTAATTAAAGCATTGCAATAACAAACACAGTCAAGTATCAAATCGATGGGTGCAATAATAATTATTTAAATTATAAAATTAGCACTCGCGTTTTATCCATTCATCAATAGAATCAATAAGTGAATTGTATTTAGAGGAATATGAATTAAAATCTATTCCTAATATGTCAAGGAGTATACGCCTATATAAAATCGAAAGTTTCATACCATATCCTGCACATTCACAGCCATTTAAAAAATTCTTTTGATTATCGATTATATGAAAAATTCTATTTCTAGTGTTTATAAATTTTTTGAGTAACTCTGCAAGCTGAGGGTCTTCAGACATTTCTTTGAAAAATAACTCTTTTCCAAATATATTGATTATTTCATGTAATTTTTCTTTTAATGAAAATCTATCAAAAAAATGTTTTTTTATACTTTCTGTTAAAAATTTTTGAAATTCCCCTTTATTTGTTTTATTCCAAATATCTGATGTGTCTGATGAAATCAGCTGATTTATATAATCCGAAAATGAATTTCTGTATTCTTTATTTGTGGGCGAAATTGTTAATTGGGCCGTTTTATTCAAATAATCAAATAAGGGCTCAAAACATTGTAACAATAATCCAAAACGAAGATCTTGTGGCATTTTTGAGTTGCCTAATGCAATTAAATAAACTTTATGATTTATTCCCCATTTGCTTTCAATATCGATCCATTTATTAAAGACTTGTTCAAACCTATCATCAAGGTTAATTCGAAAATCAAATTGATGATCAAGATATTCTAATGACTCATAATAAAATAACAAAGTTTCACGACAGTTTTTATTTTGAGAGATTAATTCACTCTTTGAAGCTTGGGAGTCAGAAAAAGATATTTTTGATATGTGGAAAAAATAACCTTTAAAAATCATAAAAAATCTTAAAATATCAAGGCAAATATTCCATAAATTATTGCAAGGTACAACTTCATTCGAAGTAATTTCTATAGCCAATCGCGATTGATACAAGCGTATTCTATTGTCGTAGATCTTATTTTTAATTTTAGAATGAAAAGTAAATTCTTGCGGAAGGCAATGGTAAGTTGTATTTTTAGTAGCAATAACCTTTAATTTCTTGCATGTTATTTCCATAAATCATCTTATAAATGGATTATATTATTTATAGAGGAATATACGGACTTTAGCGAGCGTTAAGCATTAAAAGAGGCAACTATTGCAAGTGTAGCCCGGATTAGACGAAGTCATAATACGAGAAAATCATCTTCGCCAAGCCGATACAACTAATAAATTTTTTATATAGAACCTAAAAATACGTGGAACAAATGGGACAAGTGGTACACCCTTGTGGTTACTGGGTTTTAGGCGTTCCACCACCAAAATCAAAGGTGGAACGAGTGGGACAATTAGAACTCATCAGACCAGACTTTCTCGGTAAAAACATAGCATCTGGGAATACCAACCCCTTTAATTCTTCGTTTTTGTGAGGCCTTACCATCATTGCCAGGCACTATCCAGCCAGCATTAATAAGCACTTTATTCACCATTTTAGGCTCAAATCCTTGGCAGTTCGCTTCCTTATAGACTTTGTAATGGTGACATTTTAGTTGTTGGAGCGGCGCGACTAATTTTCCTCCTTTAGTATAAAGGAATTGTATAAATATGGTATTAATTATTGATTCTAATGAATTTCTAAATATTTATAAAAAACATGGGGATGTAGATATATTTTATGAGTACAATGTCGTATTTTTGTTTGATAAAATGTCGTATTTTTGCTATAGTAATTATAAGTTCGATAATTATACAAAAATATGAGACGCCAAACCCTTAAAAGCAGTATTACTTTAAAAATTCGCCGCTCAAATAGGCAGGTATTTGTACGTTCTGATTTTAGGAAGTTAGGTGATTATGATCAAGTTGGCAGAGCGCTTCGTAATTTAGAGGCCGAGGGTGAGATAATTAAAATTGGTTATGGTCTTTATGCAAAGGCACGTATTAACCGATTAACAGGTAAGAAAATGTTAGCAGCTGAGGGTGGCTTTGATCAGGTTGCCCTTGAAGCTTTAAAACGGCTACAAGTGAATTGGGAACCAGCCGATGCGGTTAAGGCATATCAAAGCGGCTCTACACAAATACCAGTGAACACCCTGGTTATTGTTTCGGATAGATTCAGCCGCAAAATAGGTACTGATAAATTTAAGCTTGTGTTATTAAAACATGCTAACTGATCCTTCTTTATTTGCTGATGTTGCTGATGCTCTAGGGATTGAAAATCCAGTTATAGTCGAAAAAGATTATTACGCAGTCCAATTGATTAAAATCTTAAGCTCAATTACCTTTGAAGATCACTCTTTAATCTTTTCTGGTGGAACATGTTTAGCTAAGGCGCATAAAAATACCTATCGTATGTCGGAGGATATTGATTTTAAATTAGTACCCTCTGTTTCTAACTTAGGCTCAAAAAATCAGCAGAGAAATAAGCGAAGAGCAGTTCATGAACAAATTCATTCTGTCTTAGAAGCTTCTAATTTATTTAAAATATTAGATTTTCAAAAATTAAGCGAAGGTAAGTATCAAACATTTCTTATTCAGTATCCTATCCATCACCCTAACATCGATGCTTTACGCCCTCATTTAAAATTGGAACTTACAGAGTCCTGTTTGCTTGAGCCTGCCATAGTAAAACCCATAGCTTCACTCTATGCTGAAGTTGCGAAGGAAAATCCTGAGGTTAATCACTTTCCCTGTGCCACTATTTCATCTATTGCTAGCGAAAAATTTGTTGCTTTATTAAGAAGAACAGCAGCCTACGATAGAGATAACACTAAAGACGATGATGAAACTCTAGTTCGTCATGTTTATGATCTTCATCTAATTCGAGATTTAATTGATGATGAAGTACTTAAAAGGCTGGTGAGCCAAGTTATTCAAATTGACCTTGAACAATTTGGAAATCAAAGTCCCCAATTTAAATGTACTCCGATGGCAGAGTTACAGCACGGTTTGAGACTATTAGTTAACGAACCGATACATCAAGAAAGATATAAAAAATTTATTGGTCCGTTAGTGTATAACCCAAAAACTGCTGATTGGCAGGAAGCGATGGATACTATTATACAATTTGCAAAAGAGTGGTTACCTAACAAGTAATATTGTTACATCGATAATGTTACAGAAGATCTTATCAGCAAACGTAGCCTGTGAAGTTACAGGCCCCACCCCTTCCACCATCAAATCAATGGTGGAAGGGGTGGGGGAATTAAAAATCATCAGACCACACTTTCTCGGTAAAAACATAGCATCTAGGAATACCAACCCCTTTAATTCTTCGTTTTTGTGAGGCCTTTCCGTCATTGCCAGGCACTATCCAGCCGGAATTAATAAGTACTTTATTCACCATTTTAGGCTCAAATCCTTGGCAGATCTCCTTCCTATACACTTCCGATAAAACCATAAAGATACGATAACCAGCGTTATCCGTGTAAAAAAAGCCGGCTCGATTAGATAGGCGTTCACTATTCGGATGATTTTCGTTCTCAAACCGACTTGCCCCTTCTTTTTCAAAGAACGCACGAGCTTGAGAGGATCTGGGGGGAGGGCTTGAAATTTGCGTTTCAAATAGTGAATCAACTTTCCAAAATAATATAATGCAAAAATCAAGCCTGACCCCGTACCTCCCGTAGACTGTGTACACCAGGCCATTTTGATAAATTAAAAGTTTGAGATACTAAGCTCAATAACTTCGTTCTCTCTTACTTGATTCTTATTAAAATCAGTAACTATAAGATTTAATTTATCAGTTTGTGCAATAGTTACATGGAAAGGAACTTCTTTTTTTTGAGAGTTCCACAGTTTAAAACCTTCTCCAAAGGCACATGCAAGGGTTTCAGTAAGCATATTCTGCGTATTCTTGCTGGGCAAAAGATTAAGAATAGTATCTCTGCCGTTGCCAACGACTGGTGCATAAGCTAAGTCAACATTCGTTTTTATATGGCCGTGCGCGTTGCTAGTAGAAACCACTTGAAAGGGGCAACCCTCAATTTCAAAAGAAAGAGTTTTACCGTCTAGCTCTTCGTAAGCTATATCAATTTTATGCTGATCTAAATCATTCGCCGTATCTCTATCAATACGAAAATCACCAAAATAGGCAAGGGAAAGGTGGCAGACATCGGTCATACCGGCAGCTAATTTATAAGTCTCAAACAGACCGCTCATTTCTTCATCGCCAACTTTAATTGATGGAAGACTAGTTTTTAATGCTGCAAAAGCACTGGCTACTGTGGTAATGGCTTGGCCATCGATATCAGTAATTTTAAGTGTTAGAAAATAATCGTTTGGAAGTTGTTTTTTTACGAACATATCTGTTCGACCCTCTGTTTTAATGAGCTCAATTTTGCCCGTAATTTTCATATTTTTTCCATGGTTAAAAAACGCGGGGCGATTATGAGCGTCAAAGCATAAATTTGTCAATTTTAGGATTTGGGAGCAAGTCTATTTGGGGGGATAGAGAATACCTGCTTGAATGCGCGCCTACAGGGTTCTTGCTATTAGAAATTAAGAAGCAATCCAAGGGTCAAGTCGCTTTCCATCAGTTCAAAATTTTAAATTGATGAAAAGCGACTTGACCCTGAACGATCCTATTTGATCAAAATACCTCAGTTACAACAGGCCGGGGGTAAGCAGCCTTGCTACTCGACCTGTTTTAGATCTCTATCCCAACCAACGGTTTTTCAGCTTCATATTACTTATAATGGTATATAAAACTATACTATTTGGACATTAAGAAAACGTCTATACTCGCCCCAACAATCTATTCTCAATTTAAGACACGTAATTAAAAATGCTCATACATTATCTAAAAGCCGCAGAGGGAGATGTCGGGTATATAAAAGATTTGATTGAAAGGGATAAAAATAGTATCAACAGACTTTACGATGGGTCATTCAAACTTCAAGTCTCTGACTATGCAATGTTCAGTTTGTATGCTGCATCAACTATCTTAACAATTGCTTCAGCAGGCAGCTTAGCTCCCCTAGCCCTAGTGCTAAATGGTATCACTGGAATTAGTACTTACGCAGGAATTCATTATAGTAAAGAGGCGTTATGTTTAAGAAAAAATTGGACTCTTATAGATTTTGCTGCTGAAAGAGGCCAGACCGAAGTAGCAAGAGTATTAATCAAAAACGGCGCTGATACCTCAAACCGTTTTTTCCTTAATGTGGCTGCTTCAAACAATCAACACCAATTTGTTGAAGCGTGCAGTGATTTGTTAGAGCTTAAAGGCAAAACAATGTCGACCGCTTCTTTGCAGAAAGAAAATCAGAAACTTACAGAAGAGTTAGAACAAGCCCAATCGAATTTAGATACTGAATTAGCGAACGCGAGAACCGTTGAACAAGTCAATAACCAACACCTGAAGATATTACAAATCGAAAACATCATTCAACAGTATGAAAAAGAAAAATACATGGTGAAATATAGCCAATTGTTAGATGAATTGAACCAAGATAATGCAGAAGACCCGATAAATGATGCAAAAATAATGCGAGATTGTTTAGCAAAATATTATCAACAAATAGATAAGGCATTAGCGAAGATTTACCCTATACTCTGCGATGCTGAAGACCATGTTTTCACACAGTTCAATATTCGCCTAGAAAAAATGCACAATGACAGAGACAGTTTCGAAAGAGCCGTCCTTGATGCGGATAGGCATTATAGAGTAGTGACGATTGATAAACGATTAGCAATTCGTGAAGCGATAAAATTTACTACGACCTATAATAAATACTTAGATTGCCTAAAGAATAACACCTTTGATTTTCTATCACTCAGCAAACAAGATTTCATACGTGATGAATTAGGCTCGTTTTACCAGGATATTAATAGCGCGTTGTATAGCATCTGTCGATTGATAATTAACCAAGATAATGCGATGTTTGATCAGTTTAATATGCGTATTGAACAATTATATGATGTTAGGGATAGAATAAAAACCGCGTTTGATCTCATAGATGCTCAATTCCCAAAACCATCCGCTCCAAACAACCCAGTAACAACTCCAGTAAGCACACCACAACCAGTGGCGACACCTCCTCATAATAAACAACCCCCTAGACCATCAAGCCCAACATTTTTTAAAGCCAACACGGATGCATATCCCTATGGATTATCCGATCGTTGCGTACCCTTTGTGCCTGGTGACTGTTTTTATCATGCGGTGATTGCCTGTAGACCAGACCGTCGTTGGCCTAAGGCCTTTTTGCGGTCTTCTATTCGTAATGAATTGCTCAAATCACGGGAAAAGTACGATGAATTTATCCGAGACGACCAAGATCGATACAGAATAGAAATTTACGATGATAAAAGCAAAACCTCAACCTTTGAATATTATGAAAACTACGAAGAGTATTGCGAATCGGTTCTAGAACCGAAAACTTGGGCTGGTGAAATAGAAATTCGAGCGTTTAGCGAGGCAAACAAAATATGCTGCATTACTGTAGACAAAAATGATCACCGTTACATTTGCCAATATGGAATGGAACACCTTAGTGATGCCAATCCTCCGATTTTTCTTGGGTTTACGAATAAAAACCATTTTGTGGCGCTGCAATGTTCTAAAAACTTGACCTGGCAAGATGTGATTGCAGGTATAGAACAAGATAAAAATCCACAACCACACTAAATATACTGAGAGTACGCAATGGGTCATACCAGAGAACAACAAGAAAATGATCAACTCATTAGATGTTCCTATTTAAACAAAAGAGTATTTGACGATCAACCGAATACAGCCAATGGATTTGCGGCAGCGATTTATACCTTTAACGATCAGTCCGATAAGGTATATGTTGTTTTTCGCGGATCAAATGAATCAAGTTGCTGGTTAGGTCATAATGTTGAGATTGCGCAAAAAAGAAATCCTGTCATTACCCCTGATGCTATCCGATTTACCGAAGAAGTCTGTGCAAAATACCCAGGAAAGGAAATTATTATTACTGGGTATTCTAAAGGTGCTGTTCTGGCTCTGGAATCTGGGCTTAAAACAGGAAAAACAGTAGTAGCAATTGAGTGTCCAGGTTATTTTGGTGAAGATCCTGGTCAACATGCTAATAAAGTCTATGTCTACCAATCTTTACCTAATTTAGTGAATGATAATGCCGGAGCTACATTAGATAAATTTAATGTAAGAAAGCTTAATTTATCGCCAGAGCATGAAAAAAAATACAATAGCTTTGATGTTGCAAATGGGATTGCATCCATCATTTTTCAAGCAGGGATTGCGCACAATATTGACAATATATATCAGGGCATCTGCCTTGAATCAGCAAGTGAAACCGATTCAAAAACTATTGAACAAAGCAGTTCATTATCTGGAGTTGTAAATCAAAGACATTATCAAGAAGAAACAGAGAATCAATTAAAGAAGAAGGCTATAGAAGTTCTGGAACATGCAATGAATCAATTAAAGCCTGATCAACAAGAATATCAAGTTGCTGCAGATCAAATTAGGAAGTTATCCACATCAATCGAAAATAAAGAAAACCTGGTCGATTGGACCGAAACACCATCATCAGACCAAAATCCGCGAGTAAATGTAGATTTACCCCAATTTATTCCAGACTCACTTAAGGAATATAATGATATTGCTGTAAATGATGTGGACGTCACTCCACCGTTGACAGCGCCCCAAATTCCCGATGAATTATTGACGGATTTAAGCAGTCGCCACTATAAAGAGATTATCGATTTTAATAGAGAGCGAATAATTTATTGGGAATTAATAAACAAAGAAAGAATACAAGTTGAAACGATCCGCAATGATCACGCCACTGCTATATCCACATTGAGAGAAAAACAAAATCAAGCTCGAAATGAATTAACAATGCAGCATAGTGAAGCAGCTAAATTATTTTATAAACAAAGACAAGACGTTTGGACGGTGCACGATACGAAATGGAAGAAAGTGCGCGATGATGTTCATCAGTGGTATTTAGATAATCCATTCAAGAGAGAAAAAATATATCATCAAAAACTTCAAGTAATAAATAGGGATTGTAGTGCAGCAGTAGACGAAATTACAGGAGAATGGGGTTCTAGGAATCATCCAATAGAATTAACAAGTCCAAATCGTGGGCGTAAAGCGACTGAACTACATGACCAACAGCTACAAGCAAAAGCTGTTTTGGAATCGGCCTACATTCAATCGAAAGAACAGCTAGAAACAAAACAATACGTTGAATTTAAAAAAATATGCGATATTTTTAACAAAAATCTTGAACGGTTTTGCGCTGAATGGGGAGATGATAAAAGCAGCAAAGAATTTGCTACTAACCCGGGCAGTAGAGCCCAGACGCTTAGGGAACAGCAACAAAATGATAAAGACCTCAGCATGCAACTTTATAGGGATTATTATGCCTATTTAAAGGGCGGTAATAAAAGCAAACTCCTTGATTCATTCCTTTGTCAAATTACTGGATTGACCGATTTACTTCAACCGCTTGTAGATCAGCTACCACAGGTTGATGGACATCCTGATGAGGATCCAGAGCAAGACGATAATCACACTCGGTTACTAAAAATTAAAAGTAAAATTGCATTATTGGCAGACACTGAAGAAACAGTGGACTTATATTTATTTTTTGCTGATTTGGCAAAAAAATGTGACGCTCCCGCTGTCGAACAAGATGCACTAAAATCAGCTTTTTCTGTGGCAAGTAAGTTATCCGATCCAGCTCTTAGAGCATTCAAGCTCACGCAATCACTTGATGCCTTAGATAAAACTAACGAAAAATCTCAAGCAGTTAATGCTAGAGTTAATCATCCGGAATTATTGGACAATTTAAATTCTGATCTGCACCTCATTGCTTTGAAAGCACATCTTGATTTATGTTCTTTTGCAGAAACGACTCCTGAAATACAGCAAAACAACCTGGTTGACTTAGAAACATTGGATAATGCCTCGAGTATTCGAAAGCATTTGTCAGTTATTATGAATGCTGCTCACATTCAATCTACCTCGTCTCTAAGAGATGCCGTAAGAGCTTGTGGTTATGTCAGCCTTGGTATCGATACCCTAGCCACATTAGCCTTGGAGCAAATAAAAAGTAAGTATGATTTAGATAATACTCAAGTAAGCTACCTCAAACAAATAGCTACTGGTATCACTAGCTTTGCCGGAACCTTGGCGCAGACTGCCATTGATGACACGGTTGAAAGTGTTGAGCATATAATTGATCGACTTGGTGGTGATATTAGTAGCGAACAAGGTAATCTCTTGCGTGTCTTTGGTCAACAATCAAGCCAAACTGGGATTATGGATTCGGTTGATCGATTGTTTAAATCAACGCACGGTGTGATGCAAATAGTTAGGATTGGAACAACCGTTGTTGATGCCGTATTGTATAATGAATATCTAAAAAACTCTAAAAAGAATAACGACATTAGCATTGACCAAAGGCATCAAGATCCGCCAAGTAATAGTACAGCCGAGCAACACGCCTTTACTGCTAACATGTCAATACAAGTTAATCTGACTTTCGACCAATGGCTGGAATATCAGGCCAGTCATAGCACAAGGCATCGCACCGCTTTATTTACATTCAATACATTGAAACACACTTCTACTGCCTATACTGTTTCTCACTCATTTCATCAGCTTTATCATATCATGAGTGGATCCAGTGACAGTTTTACCTTGTTTCGTAAAGCCAGCAATACCATTTTGGCACTACCGTATTTATTCGATCTCATTCAATCCCTGGTTCATTATGCGAATCAAAATGAAGCGCCTACCGATCCATTAACTGTCCTTTGTTTGTCATTTATAAAAAAAATGAACGAAGATAGTGTGATGCAATTATTATCATCGCATGATGAAACCATCATTACCGGTTTCATGGAAATTCTAAAACGGAATCGATTTACCAACGCAGCGATAGTATTATGCGAAAAAGCTCCCTTTTTAACCAATATGTTATATGGTGGTAAAGTTCTTTATGCATTTTACCGTGCGGTATGCGCCAATGCCGAGCAAGTACAAGAAAACCGCAATATCAATCTGCAAAATCGCGTAGCCAATATTTACCAAAGAATGACTGCGATGCAGGAAGAATTAAAGACTGCTGTCACTGTAGAAGAGAAACAACAGGTATATCGCAAAGGTGCGATGCTCTATTCTGATATCAAGTATGCTGCTCTTTATTTAGGTGCCGAACATGAGTTTCGCATGTACCTTTATGTAGATGCGCTGTTTAAACAACATTTGATGGAAGAGACTTTGAATTTAGTGCGATTCAATAAAGATGGCGATGGTTTATTCCGCGCAGTAGCATGCTATACCCCCGAGAACCCGGTTCAGTTACGCCAATTGACAGTAGACTATATCAAAGCAAACCAAGAATTTTTTGAACCATTTGTAGAGACCAGTAAAAAAACTTTTGCTGATTATATTCTTGAACTGGCAAAACCTGGCACCTTTGCCGATGAACTGGCTTTGCGGGCACTATGTCATGTTTTAAAACGGCAAATTTTACTGGTGTTTTGTGGAGTTGATTTAAACTTTATGATGCAAGGTTTATCTGATCCCCGATTAATCATGACCTGCGATGAACCAATCTATATCAGTTATGATCAAGAACAAGAACGTTATGATGGTTTAAGGCTTAGAGGTGAGTTATATCTTGAAGAGATGATGAGTAGGCAATCTACAAATCATGTTAGACCAGAAAGACAGGTTCAAACACAGCATAAAGTGGTCTCGCCTAAAACTATAAATATGCCGACTGCGGTATGCCCTATGACGGACTCTGATCCTAAGCTTGGTACTACTATTGCGTCCAAGGAGTTGAAAGCTGCTAAGTATAACCCTCGTTTGTTTGCAAGATTAGGCTTGTTTGATGGTTCCACAGCAATACCAGCAGAATCTCACTTAACACACAGAAATGGAAACAATAAAGGTAAATTTGAGCCAACTTGATCGGGCCTCGTTGTTAGTCAGTTATAAAAGTAGGTAATTCCCCTCGTCATCTTATTACGAGCCAGGTTCGAGATGACGTCGGGAGCTATAATCCTAGTTTGGTTTGCGCGGAGTGTATTTCGTTTATGTACTGTTCTAAAGCAGCGCTGTAGTTGCAATGCTTGTCTTCAATAAGTTTATTGATTAAATGTGCGTGATAAAGCAGGCTGTCAATTTCTGCGAGCGGTATTTTGTGTGTGTGTGCATTTTTAAATTTAGCGGCTCGAGCCATAAATTTTCTATTTTCTGTGTTTGTGGTTACCGATAGTATGTATAAAAGGTAGGTTTTGCTTTCCAAATATCCTGCTTGTTCATAGTCCCGTTTGGCGGCGTGTATCGATTCGCCTTTTTCAATTAAACGGTCCACATATTCTGCACAGCCGGACATAGCATAGCCCAATAAGGCACTACCCTTGCAGGCCCCTAGGGTGATTTTTTCAGCTACGAATGCATGTTTTTTTGCACGTGCATATCCTTCTGCAGCGAAACTCTCGCACACACCTTGTTTTAATAAAAGCTCAACTTGTTGGTGATTGCCAGCATAAGCATAATATATCACCGCATACTCTTTAACTGCCAAGCTATTAATTTTACTTATAATTATTTGAACTTGCTCGATGCTTGCAATCAATGCAAACCCCCTTAAAGCATATAATAAACACCTATAATAATTACTACTTACCAATGACTCTAAATGTTTAAAATCTTTAGCCTGAGCATATCCTTTTGCAGCATGGCAAGGATCCGCTCTAAATTCCTCAATCAAAAATTTAACCGCTTTATGCTCCCCCGCTTTAGCAAGAATTTCAAGAGGGGTCTGATCATTAACTACGAGATCTACCGATAAGCATTTTTCTCCATAGATTGCCATTCGATGAGGCCCGGCATAATCCTCTTTTTGCAGAAACTCCCTTAAAAGTAGTTTATTACGTGCTTTCGCTAATTGACATATTCTATCGAAGTGGAGTTGGTATGGGTGAATGTGTTTTTCTATCTGATATTCTTCGCTCGTTAATTGAATAACTGGTAAATCTTTTTCATCTTTAATCGTGCATAATTCAACTAACTTAATTTGCTCGCATCTAATCAAATAAGACAATTGTGCTATTAAATTTTTTAATGGCTCCTTGGAGCTTGTCACACTTAGAAGAACCTGATTGCTGTCAGCGCTAAAATACGCGAAACTATAACCTAACGAGTATTCTGGCATTTCATCAAGGATGCTCAGTGAGATTCGGTTCTGTGTAGTGTCTAGGTAGTTAAACGCTTCGAACGTACGTCTAAGTTCAGTCTGACAACTCTTAAGTTCAGTTGTTGGACGGTAACAAGATGAGAAACCTTCATTAAATTTTTGTAGTACCCATATGGGTACGAATCGTTGAGTAAACCCTACAACCTTTTGCCAAAATAAAGTTCTTTTACTGTAATCAACCCACTTATCCTCTATGTATGATTGCAACTTTAATGCATTAATCAAATGATGAAGATTAAATACATCCTCAGAAATAACCGTGTTGATAAAGTCTGCTCTAAAGAGATTCAATTCTTGTTCAAGTTGTACGGAACCTTCCGGTAAATTTAATATTTGGTCACTGATTTTATTAAAATCATAGGCTTTCTGCTTCGAGAAACAGTCTTCAATTCCTTGAGGGAAAACCTGTTTAGTTTGTTTTTGAAGTTGCTCGGGACCATTAGGAAGCAAGTTAAACGATTTAGCTATCATATAACACATATCAGTATCAAAGGCTTTCAGCGCACATTGGAACACCGTTCCTTTTAAAATGCGGCGACTATGTTGGTGGGGCGATAGAGGATGAATGGAAACCTGGGGCATGCTTCCTTTTTCAAGTAAAAGTGTAGGATCTGCCCGTATTAAAGCTTCAGCTGCAACCTGATTTCCTTCTTTAACCACGTAATGAAAAATATCGCGGACTTTCATTCTACGCTTGCGAATAGCCTCGTTAAAAAAGGAGTTTTTAAACTCTAAGGCATACGCTCCTTTGCACGTTTGCGCTAATTGGGATTTATCATCTGGAGAAAGATAATCATTGATTTCTAACCAAGTCTCCGTGGGCAGTGTTGGAAGCTTTTTTCCATCATGGGTGTAGGATTTAATACGAAACGTATTGCCTAATGGAGGTTTGACTTTTGAGTTCTTAGTCATTACTTACTCAATCTCTCAATATGGATTTCAATTATATTTTTGAGGTGATGATAAAATGACTGACAGATTGTAATAAGTATAGTTAACTACACTAGCAATCCTTTATCGGTGCGCTACAATTGAAGGGTGGGGGCTTATGTTGAGGGTTATAGATACTATGAATGAGCAATATATTACTAAGTGTCATCTTAGATTTATTTTAATACTCCTCTGCTATTTTATATTAAGTCCTGCATTCGGAATGAAATCTGAGCAAACAAATCCCATCAAATTTAACGCCTGTCATGTTTCAGACAATATTCATCGTATTAATGCCAATGGTGAGTGTCTGGCCATACAAACCTATTTTTACAAAAATAAAATACCAAAAAAAGTTTCTAACTTACTGGTCTTTATCCATGGGGATGGTGTGAAAGGGGGAGGGGCCAGCGATTATCTCAAAAGTCATGCGGCATTTTTTTCTGATTCAAAAACCATATCCACTGTTTTAATTCGACCTGGCTATTATGACAGTTATGGAAATTATTCCACAGGTGAAAGTTATGCCTTTGACTGTGAAGGATTGCCTTGTGATGGATATAGAAACAAAACAATTGCCACAATTGCGGCTGGTATCAAGGAATTGAAGGATTTTTACCATCCGAGTTGTATTATTCTTGTGGGACATTCTGGTGGAGCGATGATGTCGGGAGTTATTTTAGGCAAATATCCTAACCTAGTAAATGGTGCTGTACTGGCCTCTACCACAAACAATGTTCACGAGTGGTCCAAAGTACATGAATGGGGAAGTTGGCCTAATAGTTTATCTCCCCACAATTGGATATCTAAAATACCCAAAGATACCTTTATTTACATCGTTTCTGGAAGTAAGGATACGAATACCTATTCAAAAATGGCGCGGAGGTATTACGATTCGCTAATCAATTCAAAGCTACGTGCCTATTTTATATTGGTTAACAATGGGACACATAATTCGATCGTGTTAAATGAAGCAAAACAATTTAGGCTTTCAATTCAACACGCTTTGAAAAATTGTCCACAAGATTGATTTATTGGGAAGTATGCTCAATACGTTGGTTAAAATTGTTATCCCATTCGGTTGTGCTGCTTGCATTATATGAATATTTAAAGATTGATGAGTAATGCAAGGAAGATGACCTTTTGTCTACCGCATGACTGTATGCGACAGCTTTGGGCATGGCTTCAAAAATTTGTTCCAATTCCTGGGGGGGGCGCCCTGCGAAAACACACCACTCAATCTCAAGCTCTTGTAGTCCTCTTGGTAGTTTACTGAAGATTTTTACTAGCTCCTTACTGCTTTTTCGATAAAGCTGAGTATGATCAAGATCCAGTCGCTCAAAATTCGGAGGTAACTGTTCAAATAGGTTGCAAATATAATCGACAGATTGAAAGCCCAAATTAGTATGAGCTAAATTAATTGACTTCAAGTTATTCAGATACCTGCCAAATAAAATATGTATGTCTTCCATAGAAATACCTACAAAACTCGTAAAACTTAAATTAAGAGATGTAGTACTTTGGGGCAATTCTTTTAAAATATGAAGGAGATAGTCAGGCCCGTCTTTACTTAACTTCAAATCAATATGCTGTACTCTTTTTGGAAGCTGTCTTAATAAAGTCGAAATTTCTTTTAGTGAAAGCCCATCTAGATTCATGTCGATAGATATCAGATTAGGAGGTAGGGCTGCATATAACTCAGATAAACGAGGGGAGTTAGCAAATCGTTTGAGGTACATGCTTCCCCAATTTAAATGTTGAACTGTTCTTGGTATGGCTTGCACAATTTGAATAAGCCCATCTATAGTATCCTCATCTGGATATCTATCTGACACAAAAATGCCATCAATATTAAGTGTAGTTAGATCTTGGGGAAGTTCGCGCAACAAGGTACACCTGACATTAATGGATTTTTTCCCTAAGCCATTGCTGCCTATATTCAATGTTTTTAAATTTCCAGGAAGCTTTTTAATTAATTTAATTAAATCATCATCCGATTTTTCACCAAGATTATTCAAACTTAAATCTAAATGTTCTATGTGTTGCGGAAATGATTCAAAAGACTCTATATGTACACTTCGAAAATAGGAGAAATGAAAATCTAGCGAGTTTACATGGAGAGGGATTGCGCTAAATAAGGATTTAGCATCAACATGGGCATCCATAGAACTAAATTGAATATGTGTTACAGATTCGGGTAATGCCATTAATATGGCAGATATTTCGGCTCCAGTTTTTCCATAAAAAGGCGTTAGTCTAATAGATCGTAAGTTCTTTGGAAGCGCATTAAATATCTTAATCATATCCGCGCTACTCATTTCTATACAATTTACGCAACTCAGATGCTCTAATGTCGGCGGGATTTTTTTAAATAACTCCACTATGAAGTCTGCAGAATGGCGATGAAGACTATTTTCAGAAAGGTTCAGCTGTCGTAGGTTTTTCGGTAGCAAGTCGAACAGGGCGATTAAAATGTCACGATCTAAACTTCCCAAATCATTAAAGCTAAGATCAAGCTCGGTCACGCTAGGGGGGATCATTTGAAACAAGGGTATGAGGATTTCTCGGAAGTAATACAAGCTTTGGTTGTTGAGTTGGAGTGATTTCAATTTAGGGGGTAGGAGCTTAAACAACTTTATTACAATGGGATCTTTTATCCATCCCAGATGGCTACCATCAAACGCCAGTGACTCCAAATTATCGGGTAGGCCATTTAATGGCGTAGTGGGGTCTTGATTTTTATTAAACGGATCAATTCTAAGGGTAAATTTCATCGTTCTATCTCTTATTTAAATTATTTAAATGCACTCCAATTTGAAATATTCCAAATTGACTTTGATTTCTGTAGTCGGTTTTGACTTGAGGTAACTGTATTGCGGAGAGTATAAGTAGGTAGATAGAACCCAAATAGTATAGTTTGCTATACCTAGCAAACTTATGAATATTGCGATGAATGAATTAAGATTAGGCGTTTGGAAGAAATGTACGTTAGATATGATTTTGAATTAAGGTTTTGAGATCCTGATTACCAGAAAATAATTCAGCATAGCAAACACCTAACTGGAACTGTGTGTAGCAATTAAGCTGCTCCTTTAAGAGGGTGATATGTTTGTGAACAGTAATTTCTGCAAGATTTACAATGCGAGATATATCATTAATGGTCTTACCGTTATTCAGCCAATACAGGATTTGCAGCTGGCGTAAGGACAGCGTGGCGCCATTTTTAAGAGGAAATTTATTGTTTTCCCATATTTCACTTAAAAACTGCTGCCGATTATCTAATTGTTCTGAATTTTTGCTCAAATTGAATTCGCTGTGATTTTCATCAATAACAAACTGTTGAGAGTAGGCTTCAGAGAGGGCGCTTGAATTGTAGGTGGTTATATTGAACTTGTTTATAAATAAATTGAGTAAGTCGAGATTGTTAATGTAAACCTGATTAAAGGACTTATCTCTATGCGATGTAGCAAAGTGATAAAAATGATCCCCTCGTTCATCCTGTCGGTGAAGAGTAAAAGTGTGGTTTATACCAAAACGTAGCGATTCATTATCTAATTCAGCGCTTTTGCCTGCAACTTCTATATGATCCCAAATATAGAATTGAGTTTTAGCATTTGTAGATGCGAGGTGAATGTCTGCATTTTGATAGTTATTTTTTAGGTAAAAACGATGAAATTCAGGGTTATTTGAAAGGGCTGCAAATAGATTTTTGTTTACATTAACATGGCAGAAATAGGTAATCCCTAGTTGATTTAGAGGGCTACAAAGAGACTGTATATCACTATGCAAAGTAATGGTGGGATTTTGTTCAATTTTATTGTGCATCTTATCAATCATAGCTTAGGTCTTAAGTCATTAACACACCGGTCTAAATCTACATAATCTGTAGACGATTTAAATAAACCAGGTTGATATTTTGATTGGTTTATTTGAATTTTATGAACTTTAATAAATTCAGCAAGAGCTTGTGCATAGATCCCAATGTGTCTTTGAAAATCTAAATCAAGGCTTTGCCCATGCTCTATCATAAACTGCTTATTCTCGGCATTTATGAGGAAAAGAACTGGCACAGATCGTACGTTGTTTTGCTCCTTAGTGCTAGAAGCCTGACCGAGAAGCTCTTCTTGAAACATACGTTCATCAAGTGTAAGTTCTTTTTTATTGGTACTGTCTACAACGGCCACATGTTCTTCAACATAGGTTATCAGATTGTTGTGAACATAACGGTAGCCTGGGGGCATAATCCGATCGAGTAAATTTTCTATCAAGGAGGTGGTGTAAGGGGTTTGGTATTTGGGAAAATGTTCGAATTTTACCAGGCGGTAACTATTATAATGGATGGCGCTATAAAACAATCCAATATGTAAACCTTGATATAAATGCTTCAACGCATAGGCTAGTCTAAAGGATAAAATTTTCATCATGCCTAAATTTTGATATTCAGTTTCAAGTGCTGAATAGGCACAATAAATGAACAGGTGATTGGGGAATTTCTGAGAATTCGGTTTAATGAGATCTAATAAAACAAAACCTATAATACCTTCGTTCACTTCAATCAGATCAATTAATCGATTTCCAGAAAATTCCTTTTCAAATTCCTGCTCTAATTGTTTGTCGTTGATAGTCGAAGCAAATGTAGTCTTAAATAATTCCTTAATGACAGATTTTTCTTTCGGTGTTAATAGAGAGACTGGTGTAAGTCTAGTTGATACGGAGACGGTATTAACTGATGAGTAAGTTGGTTCTTCTTTCTTTTTTTGTACCCTAATTTCAAAAGCTGCTAGTACTTGTTGATTTTGGTATTGAACTCGAGGTTCACAAAGATGTTTTATTGTCAGCCTTGGTTTAGAAGTGCTTAATTTAGAAAATTCTCTGTGAATTAACTCCAGCTTATCGTATTGCCCGTATGAAATTGCAGTCTCATATGCCGAAAAGGTAACCTCAGCATCACCCATACCGATTCTTAAACCCCTGAGAGATGGGCGAGCAAACGGATTTGCTCCGTACCAGAGCAATAATTCTACAGCTCTCAATGTCGGCTGTTTTTTAACTGCCCAATTCAGTGCTGCGTTGAGTATACCTAACTGAAATTGTTTGGAGTTGCTCCTCTTCAATAAAGCTGTTCGATGCTCCATTGATAAAGGACGATCGGCAAATAACCGTTGTATCTCGTTTGAGTCCTTAACGTCTAATACCTCATTTGAAGGGAGGACTAAGTGTTTAAATTGATGTACATCCTGCAACCCTTGCATCTTGGACATAGTAACTAATTCTTGTATCAATTCCATTGAAAAAGGTTGGGGTTCATTTTTATCACTAAATTTTTGATTAAAGTAGGATAATAACTGAACGAGACTAGTGATATTAAGTCTGGTATTAAGGAAATCGACTTGATAGGTAAACAATCTGGGCAAGGCTTCAAATTCTATATAATAATCAGTGAGTTGAAAATAGGCCAGATCAAGGTGAGTAACTTCTATTTGTAAGGTTTGACATATATCAATTAATTCTGATTTATAATGTGGAGAAAACGTCAGTTTCACAATAGGGCCCGTACAATAAGGTCCTATCCGAAAATTAACTCCTATTTGAGTGATGATGGGCTTATATGTCATTGGCTGGTAAGTTGTTTTACAGACGATGTTATTCCACTCGTCTTTAACAGAAGTATCGGTGAAATCTCCATACCGAGACCATTGTACAAACATATTCGGCTCCACTGCTCGAAAAATAAATAGTATTGTGCGTTATAATAAATCATATGATCACAAAATGCACTGCTTGTTGCATTGGTTGCGCATAGCTTATTCTTTTTAATGGGTTTTTATTTAAATTTAAAACCACAAAAATGCTTTAAATATAGAAAGCTATAATAGTAAAAAATGTTGAATGTATATATAACCATTTCTTTAACAGTGTAATTTGATAAATGATGAACGGAATGGATGTTTGATGAGTACTAAAATAGTAATTATGGTATTGATCTGTGCAACACTAAAAAGCGCTTGGGCAGCATGCACGATTGGAAGTCCCTTAGAACAACCTGTTGCTTATAATCAGGATGCCATTGCTCTTCTTTTATCTAGCCAACAAAACTGTCCAAAAGATGCTATCGATTTCCGCAAACAAATTCGTGCGGCTAACCTCAAAATGAAAACCACCATGGTTGCAAACCGTGGGTATCATAATCCCTCCCTAGGCAGTTTTAGTTTCTTCGAAATGGTAACGGGTACTTTTAACTCGCTACCCATTCAGAAAGGAGACTTTTTCTTTGGCCATTTCACAACAGTTGATGATAATAATAAATTATCTGCTTATAACTATTTTGAAACGAAAAATTCAAGCTTTGACCCCATTGGATTTCTCTCATAGTAATTCTCCATGGCACTTACATCCTCAGGGTAATTGTAGCGTTTGTTGTTTCTTCCAAATCTTGATTAAGTGGCCGTGGCTGTTCATTTAAATACTTTAAACGGATGAGCTCATCATGACATGCTAATGAATTGATTATTTCATTGATGCTTCTATAAACTACCTCTGCTGTTAAAGAACATTTCTTATTGGATTTCAGGGACTCAATACACTTTATAAGTTCATCGGTTTTGTTTAACTGAATGTACGAAAGAAGTCCTACCCATGCAGGTAACCTGCTTGACTCAATTAATGAATCACTACTACGGTACTCATGTTTTGCTGAGATCCATTTATCTAGATTTTCCTTACCCTGACAATTAAGCACGGTTTTAAGATGATTTTTTAAGGCTTTAATTTGTTTAATAAACGATGTCATATGGGGAACATCTTTTTGCATTTCCAGTTTGGAATGGTTTTCTCTTAAACAGGTATATAAATTCATGAGGTAATTTAACTGTATCTGTACGCACTGTTCTAAAACTGTCTCATTGAATTGTTTGACAAGTATTGGATCAAAATTTGAGCAATGTAAAAATTCTGCTATTTCTGGTTTAGATATAGCATATATTAACGTATGTTCACCAATAGCCTTTTTTAAGGATTCATAAGTTTCATATCTCTTTGTTTGACATTCTTCTCCTGAGTTCAACTGGGGTAGAAGGCTGTTTTTGAAAAGAGTAGTGATAAGTCGTTCATCATTTGGATCCAGTTTTCTCATGGGGTTAGCTCGAGCAGATTTTCTCGGTGAGACGGATAATGCTTGCAAGCAGGTGCTTAATGTTGCAGGGTTTTGTAGATCATCAAAACGTAACAGTCGACTCAAACCTATTAAATCAAGAAGTTCTTTTTCCTTAGTATCAAGCAAATCGATTGATTGTTGATGTTCTATCGAATGAATTTTCTCATAATAGGGGGATTCTGTATATCGGGTTAATCCTAATGTACATACTTCCTTATTAGCTAGTAAGCGATTTAGTTTTAGGCTAAGTTCCTCTGTATAGTTTAGTCCATCATAATGATTAGCACTATTCACATTGTTCAATACCAAAATTTGTGGCTGAAATTCTTCAATTAAAGCACGTAAAGCAAGTTCTAAACCTAAACATACCCAGCGCCCACTGGTATGGTTAAAACCTGGGAAATCTACCAAAACCAAATTATTTACACTGTGTATATTTGGTTGAAGAGAGCCAGATTCTGATAAAGAATGCTCAATCAACTTGTTGGTGTCACTTTTAGAATCATAATGAAAGGATTTAGCTACCATCTCGTCACCGCGTAGAAATAATGAAGTTGTAGTTTTTCCGACTCCAGTTCCGCCTATTATAAACCAGATGTTCCTAGTCAGATTATTTGGAATTGCCAACTTTACTTTTTCTATTATTTCTTTTCTTACTGCTATAACGATACAAGAGAGCTCTAAAAATGACATTTTATTTAGTAGCTCCAATTTCTTTCCATATTGCAATGAATTGACTAATTTGAGATGCTCATTGAGTAAAGAATTTTTAAACATCGACGTAATCCTTTTAGAACAATTTTTTAGTTAAAATTTATCGTCTTAAAAATATCATCAGAAATTTCTTCTGTTTTTTTTCTAGAAGTTGTTAAAAACGATTGGTTAATAAGTGGAGATAATTGATTTTTAGGTATCAGGTAATCTAACCCTTGTTGCTCGCAGTAGTTTTGAAATATTTTTTGATCAGCTTCTTCTAATAAAAAGGTCGAAAATACGGAATCAAAAAAAACGCTAATCAATTTTTGGGGGTTGACTGTACCTCCAAGTTTTTCTGAATTAAGTTCTAAACCATTGAACGAAACTAGAGAAGGGTATTGCTCATCTTTTGTTATCCAATCATCGATGATGGTTTTACAGTCAGAAGTAATGACATCGGATAAATAAGTGAAATACCCAAAGCAACCACCACTGTAGTCAATATGTCTTGTTAGTGTACATGAATAGACGGGTGAGGTTACATCGTTAAAATTAAAACTAACATTTAAAGTGCTAATGTCACTTTCTCGTCCATTTGTAACTAAAAATTGCAGTTCATTATGTTCAGTGATTAATAATTTAATAGTTTTCATAACAATTCCTTTGCAAAATAACGTCAAAAACCAAGAAAAAACTTAACTTAGTTAAGTTTATAGGCCTAATTAAATGATTTTTTTTGGGGCCTTTACAGTATAGGAAACCATACTTTGATTTTGTAAGTTCCAGTTTTAGAATCGGCGAAGGAAAGATTACTAATGCTAATAAGTGTCTCTTTAAAGTGGGTAATCGAATGATGGGGGATGTTGAAATTGATAGTCGTATTTATACTGAGCATCAAGTAGAAGAAAAAGGAAATGGAGTATATGTAATTACCGCCATTGATCCATCGTGGGCTTCACGTGGGTATGATGCAAAAACCATCACCGCAATTATCGACGGAAGAGAATATAGCGCAAAGCAAATCATCAATGTATCAGGGACTGATGTATTGGTTGATGGAAAACCTACTGACAAAACACAAGATGTTGAAAGTTATAAAGTCACCATACACGGTAACATCGAAGATAATGTTCGAATAGAGTCTGATTTTGATATTGAAGCTCAAACAGTTGCCAATGACTGTGAATTAATCAGCAAATATTCTGGTATTAAAGTGAATCGTGCAGTAGGCAATAGCTATCTATCTGCTAAAGGAAAAGTTAGCGCGAACGGTGTGAGTAGGAATGCCGAACTAGTGAGTGATGAAGATGTTGTCGAAGCTAAATACGACCAAATTAATGATGAAACTCAAGAGTCTACATCTCCGCTGACAATTTAGGATCTTAGGTATTAAATTGTAGCAAGGTTGGGCTTGAGTATTGCGTTTCAAATAGTGAATCAACTTTCCAAAATAATATAATGCAAAAATCAAGCCTAGACCCCGTACCTTTTTAAAATAATGAATAGTTTATTCCGTTGCAAATATGGGGTGTTTGTCCACGCGTATCAATGTGAAAATTCTCAGTGAGTTCCAAAATGGAACATACTTGTAGCTTATGATTTTGCACACGGTGTTTCATATTGGATAAATGAATCTTAATAGTAACCTTGACAGAAAGCTTCCTGTGTAGTTTAATTTTATTAATATAGTTAAACTATAAGTATATCTATGTCATCAAAAATAAACTGGCTCTTAAATAATTTCGCATCAGGTGAGATCTTGGTACAGTCTTGGCTATCGAGTCATGGAATTACGCCTCAATTAACAAGAAAGTACTGTCAAAGCCAATGGTTGGTGAAATTGGGTGCAGGAGTTTATTATCGAGCAGGGCGTAAACCTGAGTGGCAAAATGCACTTTATTGTCTTCAGAATCAAAACCACTCAATGATTCATCTTGCTGGTTTATCAAGTTTAGCTCAGCAGGGGAAATCACATTATCTACAATTAGAAACAGAATCCATTTGGATAAATGTTCAAGGCAAAACGATTTTACCCAAGTGGTTTAAGACCTTTCCAGAATTAGTTGTTTCTGATAATTCAGCCCCCAACTGGCAAATCATTAAAACATCTAAGTTAAGTGTCATTGATGATAATGATCTAATTACTGTGGATATAGATGGTATCAAATTAAAAGCTAGTAATCAGGAGTTAGCAGCATTTGAGGTGCTCGAGGCTGTGCCTTCTATTTTGTCATTTGAGCACGCTGCAGAGCTTTTCCAAGGTCTAGTCAATTTGAGTCCCCGAAAGGTTGAGACTATTTTAAGCAGAAGTGGATCTATTCAAACGAACCGTCTATTTTTATTTTTTGGCCATTTCTATAAACATCCATGGGTTAAACGGTTAAATGAATCGGTCATTAATCTTGGGGTAGGGAAGCGTCAAATAGTCCTGGATGGCAAATTAGAAAAAAAATATCAAATCACTGTTCCAGAACAATTTATAAGTAGCGACTATGAATAAACAATCACTTTATTACAAACAGGTTCTGCTGCTCATTCGATTAATCCCTATGGTGGAAAAAGAAACTTGTTTTGCTTTAAAAGGTGGTACTGCCATTAACTTGTTTGTACGCGACTTTCCTAGACTATCTGTAGACATTGACTTGGCTTATTTACCACTTGAACCGCGTGATTTGGCTTTAGCTAATGTTCGTAAAGCTCTAGGAGATATTACGGCAAATATTAATAAAGTTCCTGGATTGTTTGCTGTTTTACAATATAATAAACCTGATGAAATGCGCATTATTGTTGAAGATCGCTCTTCGCAAAATAAGGGAGTCCAAGTCAAGATAGAAGTTTCACCAGTAGCCAGAGGAACACTTCTGCCACCAATTGAGCTTGATGTTGTTGCTTCTGTAGAAAATGAGTTTGGTTTTGCATCTATGAAAGTAGTTTCATTACCAGATCTTTATGGTGGTAAATTATGTGCCGCCTTAGATCGTCAGCACCCAAGAGATCTTTTTGATATTAAGATTTTATTAGAAAATCAAAAAATTGATCGAGAGCTATTTAATGGATTTATTACTTATCTTTTAAGTCATAAAAGACCTATCTCAGAAATTATGAATCCACGCTGGAAAGATATATCGCAAGTTTTTCAAAGTGAGTTTAAAGGAATGACTTTGGAACCAGTCACTCTTGAAGACCTAATAGAAATACCAGAAAAAATGATTCAAGGGCTTAAAGATAATTTTACTCAGCAGGATTATGATTTTCTAATCTCATTTAAAAAAGGTGAGCCTGATTGGACTCTTGCATGTAGTGAAAAAATTGAATTTCTACCTGCTGTGCAATGGAAGCTTTTAAATATTCGTAAAATGCCTAAACATAAACAATTGGAATCTATATGTCTGTTAGAAAAAACAATGAGTAAATGGATGGGTAAATAATCAAAGTTTATTCATAATGAAGGTGTAAATAGTTTATTTTGTATCGTTTACATATACTTTTAGTGTAACTTTGAAGGGGAAATTAAACTAATTTTGGCATTTGATGACAATTGGCTCGTATTGAATGATATGTTATTTAGTTGTAAAGGATTACTTGACCACTGAAAATTCGTTTTATTAACTCTTCTAACTATGACAGCTTGAATTCAACTCAGCGTATTTATCAATGTGAAGATGCCAAGGGTGTAGTTCATTTTATTGACAAAGAACCAACAGAAAATTGTAGGTAAAAATATTAAAATCACCAGTTTTATAATTCGACATAGACTTTTTAATGGGTGACCCGGTGCTTGCTTATCATCATGATAAATTCAGGAAGCTCTTAAACTCTCAATGTTGAAAAAAAACAAGTGGAATATTAGCTTCGCTAATTTCATAATCAAAATATTTTGTATAAAAATCATTATGACTACTAATATAACGAGAATTGATTCTATTACTTGAATTAACGATCACTATCTCGCACCAATGCTCTTCATCCGTGCCAACGATAAGATCAATGGTCCCACCAGAACAGTTTTGCTTATTAAGCAGGACTAAATCAAAGCCATTCGACTTAATATTTTTCACTTGAAGATTATTGGTTCCAGATTTCTCTACTTGGACTCTCTTGATATGAGTATTTGCTGGTCCAATAATGCTAAAATGACGGGGAAAAAAGCAATCTTCTGGCGCTAGTCCCTTCGCAAATATGTTGTTTGAAATAAGAATAATTAAACCTGCGACAGTATTTAAAAATAATTGATTCATTAGATTTCCCTTCTCAAATATTTAATTAGAGAGACTAAACTATTTAAGTGGATTGTCAATGACTTTAAAGGGAGAGATCAATTGAGTCAGACTGCCGTGGGCAGGGCTTGAATTTTGCGTTTGAGTAACAAATCTAATTTTGCAAAATTATATAATGCAAAAAGCAAGTCCTGACCCCGTGCCTGGAGGAGCACCCATTAATCACCTTTGACAGATCATCCTCTTTTTCAGTACCCTGAATAGGCTTTAATCGTCATTACAGGAGTTATGATGAAAACTAGAATCAGGCATGATCCAGAATCAGTTAAAAAAATCCAAAAATGGCAAAAACGCTTAATTAAATTGCTTAGCAATCCGCAAGATTTAGATACTGAAAAAGTTTTGGCTTATATCGATCAGATACCGGAGCTTTGCTTAGATAGTAATTTACACGCTGGGATCTCTATACTAGAACAGATTGTAAAGACAAAGAACGATGAGATTATTTTAGCTGCCTTAAAAAAATTTCCTGAAGGAGAGCAACTCTATTTAGCTGCAGCCTGCGGCCTCAGCCATGCTCTCAGCCTTTTATTAGCTAAAGGTTTAAATCCTAATTGCCACACTATTTCAGGTGCTAGTCCCATGTACCTAGCTGCCGCATTTGGGCATGAAAATTGTGTTAGGGTGCTGCTGCGAGCTGGGGCTAATGTAAATAGCAAGACAAAAATTTATTCATTAATTAGAACTAATCAAGCCGATGAGCTGAAGAGTAGACTTGACGACGGATTTGATCCGTCAATTCTAACTCCACTCGGTGCCGCGACAGCTGCAAGGCATTACAAGATTATGAAATTATTATTGAAGCACCAGGCAGACCCGTTGCAATTGTCCCCATATGGCTATGCTTTAAGCAAGCTATCTTATGCTTGCACCAGTATTTTAGATGGTGATGAAGTGAGTAGAAATTTGCATCCTTATTCAGCAATTCATGTTGCTGCGATGAATAATGACATTCGTGCATTACAAATTCTCAAGCAATTTGTGGACGATATGAATTTCGCAGTAACATTTACACCACGCAAAAATCATCATTTTGGGAGTTGGGGAAACGAGCATCGAGCAAGCACACCGCTTCACGCTGCAGTGGCAAGTGGAAGTTTAGAGGCAGCCAGTTTTCTCTTACAGCCTTCTACAAGACTGAATGAATTTGCCTGTGATAAGTTACCCTATCTTCGATCAGATGGTAGCTATTCAGATTCCCATATAGGGCTGACACCGATACATTGTGCCGCACGGATTGGACATGCGCATTTGATTAAGCTTTTAATAATGGCTGGTGCACCCATTAATAGTGAAGGGCGACAGCCATTACCGACAATGAATATGTATGGAATGCAAGAATGGACGGCATTAGATTTTGCTGTGAATTACGGACAAAATTTAGAAACGGTCAACCTACTCAGCGAGAGTGGTGCGCAGCTGAATTATTGGGGACAGCATCTCCAAATGGCTATTGAAAAAAATAATTATAGGCTTGTTGAGCGACTGTTAAAAATAAAATCAGGCGAAAAGCCCCAGTTAAATAGATACTTGTCAACAGTTGTTGCCAATAATTATCTTGAAATTGCTGAGTTGTTAATAAAGTCTGGGGCAGAAGTGACTGAACCATTAATCAAATGCGCTGAATCTAACAATTATTCGGCAATGGTACAATTGCTAAATGCCAATCAACCGCTATCATTGCATTTCTCCAAAAAAGTGAAGCGATTTTTTTGTTGCACGTCAAGTGTGGACTCAGAAAAAAAACAAAGTCAACAGGATAACAGGGATCCGGGGTCAGAGGGATCCGGGGTCAGGGCTTGAATTTTGCGTTTGAGATAGAAATCAATTGTTGCAAAATTATATAATGCAAAAAGCAAGCCCTGACCCCGTGCCTGCTGACCCCGTGCCTGCTATCTTTTGTCGAAAATAATCTCAGGGAGTTATTATTGTCTTAGCATGATGACCTCATGCGCTTTGTTCGTGGTGGTAACATATTGATAAATGTAAAGTACTTCCCCTTAATATCTTCTTTATGATATTTCAACACCCTTTGTTTTAAGAGGTCGAGTTGTTCTATTGTTGATCACTGTCTATAATTGTACATATTCACCTATCGTAACATTAAAGTCTTAATCATATTGGTTTGATTAACACTGAGCTGAGGGAGCTACTAATGCCTAATGATACTATTGATACTTTAATTCAAAAATCTAAGGATGGGGATGCTATCGCTCAAAACTCCCTAGGAGTTATGCTTGAGAATGGTCTTGGAGTAGAAAAAGACGAGGCTGCTGCTGTAGCTCAGTATCGCCTTGCTGCAG
>Ga0075158_10000029_pt1 | contig 100468 bp, 81 predicted proteins | sample JI91814BDNA_FD_70968 | JGI IMG/M metagenome (GOLD analysis project Ga0075158, IMG submission 70968) | Wastewater effluent complex algal communities from Wisconsin, to seasonally profile nutrient transformation and Carbon sequestration -... | ecosystem: Engineered > WWTP > Effluent > Algae... | reverse complement strand
GGAATCGTGATCAGCGAAAAGGCCATAAAGCCCCCGAGACTCCAGGCGACCCAGCGTCCAGAAATTCCGGGGGTGATGGCTTGGTTCCTCGCCCCCTTCTCGGTGGTGACTCGCTGCGGATCGTTATTCGGTTGGGTATTAGGGCCTTTATTATTCTGATTCATATCTGGGGTCCATGGATGAATGACGCCTCAACATGGATTACACTGGCGTCGCTTTTCCTCTCCTTACTCCTTGGAGTTCAACAATGACGAAACATTTTGGGTGGCTTCTGATTTATGGATTGGTGGGAATCATATCCTCTTTTTCAGCAGGAAGCGTAATGGCACAGAACTATTTGGGACGCATTGAACGAAATGACCCCGCTTTGGACAAGCTCCTTCCTCAGGGTAGCCAATTGGAAATCCTAGCTGAGGGATTTACTTGGACGGAAGGGCCATTGTGGCGAACCGATGACCGTGGCGGCTATCTTCTCTTCACCGACATTCCACGCAACTCTATTTTTAGTTGGCGGAAAGGGGAAGGGATCAAATTGTTCATGAGCCCTTCTGGTTACACGGGTATCGAATACTATGGCTTGGAACCAGGCGCTAACGGATTGCTACAGGATTCCGAAGGTCGATTGGTTATGTGCGAGCATGGTGACCGTCGCGTTAGCGTGTTGACACCAGGTGGTGGAAAGCGAACCTTGGTTGATCAATATCAAGGGAAGCGACTGAATAGCCCCAACGATGGAGTTTGCAAATCGAACGGTGATATCTACTTCACGGATCCACCCTACGGATTGCCGAAACGCTACGACGACCCACGCCGCGAACTAGATCATTGCGGTGTTTATCGCATTAGCAAAGGAACCGGCGAATTGAAGCTTCTCTCGACGACCTTAGCTCGTCCCAATGGGATAGGTTTTTCGCCCGATGAAAAAACTCTCTATGTCGCTCAATCGGATCCAGAAAATCCGATCTGGATGGCTTTTCCTGTGAAGGAAGATGGCACCTTGGGAGAAGGTAAGGTTTTTGCTTCTGCTAAAGACCGAGTCATCAAAGATCCCGGATTACCTGACGGCATGGCGATCGATCGAGAAGGCAATGTATGGGCGTCTGGCCCAGGCGGTATATGGATCTTCTCACCCGAAGGTAAATTGCTGGGCAAGATCTTTACCGGAGAACGAACCAGCAATTGCACTTTCGGCGAAGATGGCAAAACGTTGTTCGTCACAGCCGACACTTACCTCTGCCGCATTCGCACTTCAACGATCGGTACCAAGGTTGCAGGCGTTAAATAGCGCATTGGATTCGGCGACCTAACTCATTGGGGCTTACGATTGCGAAAGCCCTCAAATGGATCGCTGTGAGAGTAATCGAAAACGTACCATTTGTCATTTTCGCGGTAGAGCGTGACTCTGATAAAACGCGGGATTCGATCGAAAGATTGTCCGTTAACCGTTAAGGCCACGACGACGTTGAATTCAGCAACGGCTCGTGGCTTTTTTGTTTGCCCATCAATGTCGATCGAATGGATTGTGGTGACGCGAGCCTCGCGAAAATCGTAATTTGGTAATTCGGCCTTTGCCATTTGAATCGAATTCTCTGCAGCGGGATGGATTGCAGATATGGCCTCGTCATAACGATTGTTTTGCAAATGATCTGCAACTTCGTTTAATCGATTCACAATTTCTTCACGGTAAGTAACGACGTTGTGTTCGACTAGCAGTAGTATGGCCGTAACGATGATAGCTCCACCTGCCGTCCACAATGCGTACTTATTGGCCGTGTTGGCCCACGCCACACCGGCGATGATGACGACAAGTAACCCACAAATTCCCAGGTAGACCGGACTTTCAAAAAAGAAGCTCATCGCAGTTGTCCTTGTGCTGGAAAAAGAGATAGAACCGATTGATTGGCACTCTCAAATTCGCGGGAGCATTAATCTCCTTTCCCATCCCGAAGGCCTTTGAAGAAGTCACGTGTTTGGTCGCGGCGTGAACGAGGAAGGTATTCGTTTTCTAGGGCTTCAGCATCCTCGATTTCTGGATTCTCAATGGCCTTTTTGACATCTTCCCGTGAAACGCCTTTCTTGTTGGCGCCTCCCGTCTTGCCACCGACGATGGTCTCACCTTTTCTCATTTGGTCGCGCAACTGCGACTCGTACGTATCGGTGTCATTTTCTTTCTCGGGGCGGTCGCCAGCCCCCTGCCCTTCTCCCATCCCTAATCCTTCACTTTCGCCACCCTTCCCTTTTCCCCCTTGCCCATTCTTGCTTTTGCCTTCGGAGTCCATTTGGGAATTGCCCAATCGAGAACGTTTTTTGCCGGCCCCGTTTTCGCCACCTTCATTCTCGCCATCTTTAGCAGATTTATTCCCCTCGCATTTCGAACAACCCTTACCTTCGCATTCTTCGCACTTCATGGACTCTTTGCTCTGCTCAAACTCTTCCAGCATGGCGTCAAGTTCTTCCGATTCTTTGGCCTGCTCAGCAAGTTCCGAAAGCTGTTCGGATAACTGTTCAAGTTGATTGGCTGCTTCGGATGGATTGCCGTTTTGTAAACTCTCTTTTGCGCTGGCGAGTTTGTCGGCGATGTCTTGCAACTTTTGCATCTGTTGATCAGCTTCATCCAGTTTGTCGAGCTCGTTTTGTGCTTCAGCAGCTTTTTGGGTATCTCCCGCTTCCTTAGCTGCAGCTAACTTCTTTTCGAGCTCTTTCTTTTGAGCTTCATTCTTTTCACCTGCTTCCTTCAGAGCTTTCTCCATCTGCTCGAGTTGTTCGGTGAGTTTTTGTTTGTCTTCCGCGGTCAATTTGTCATTGAGTAGTTTGTCTTGAAGCTGCTTGATTTGCTCGCGAGCATTTTCAAACTCGCCTTTCTCCATGGCGCGAGCCAGTTCGTCTGCTGGACCGTTTGTGAGACTCTTCAGCTTATCGAGATTCTTTTGCAAGTTATCTCCCGCATCGACCTCTTTACGTCTCTCTTCCATTTTGTCCTTTAGATCATTTAGTTTCGCGAGGACATCGGATTTTTCGAGAGTCCCCTTCTTCTGCAAATCATTGAGTTCACTCTCAAGTTGCTTGAAGAGTTCTGCCGTTTCGTTGAGCCCTTTCTCCTCTGCTTCGATGCGTTTCTTTTTCAATTGTTCTAGCAGTGGATTGGTCGCGTTCTTGACCTGAGTCGCGGACGCTTGTGAGGTGGCTTGGGCGGTCTGATTCTGGGCCGAAATAGGGTTCGGGGCAAACCAAAAAACGATCAAGCAAGCGATCGGTAACAATGGCCAAAGTGCAGAACGCTGCATGCGAATGGCAAAGTGATCGCGGAGGTCGATCGTCGACGCTTTTTTCTGTGCATCGGCCTGGAGGGCTATCGCTAATGGCGAGTTCATCTCGGCATCACCGAGTGTCAGCGCTGAGGAGATTCTCTCTTTCAGTCCGTAACGGCGATCGATTTCGATGGCCGCTTGAGTTATCGTCGGCCGTTGTCGCCATAAGGATATCGTCGAGTGAATAGCGGTGGCCACAATCGCCATACTGAGAGACGAAACGAACCAATGCGTTCCATCTACGCCAATTGGCCACAGCTTGCTGATTGCCACTGAGATACCCGCAATACATAAATAGATCAATAAATTCTTGGGGACCACTTCCAAGAGTTTGTTGACGATCAATCGACGGCGAGCTTTCCGAGCGAGAAGTTCGATGATCTGCATGGTACTTAGCGGGCTTGAGTTGCGAAGAATTAGGTCCGTTTCCGCAATTATAGGGACCTCCCCAAGTGAAGGTAAATAAAAAAGGGGTGAACCTGAGCAGGTTCACCCCAATATTTATTGATTTTTCGGCGGATTGTGGCGGGCTAGAAAATGGCCGCTTCGGCGTCTGCCGCAATGTCCTCATCAGGGTTGAACGGATGGAAATTGCGTGCGACTCGTTTGGCGATCACACCTAGGAAAATTCGGCGGAACGAGTTTTCGTCCGTTCCCGTAACGGGTTGGCCGCCGTTGCTCGGAAATGAATAGTTCTGCATTGGAGGTGCTCGATAGGCGGGCTTACTCCCCTTCCCTACTTCATATACCGTGGTGTAGCAATCGCAACGACCTCGGTACAAGGTATCGCCATCTTTAAGTTGTAGTCCAATCAGTTCTACGGCGACGACGTAGTCCGCTTTAACACCCTTCCCAATCGCTTCGTAGTCCACATCTTCCCAGTCTTGTTCATTGGCCCAGCGTTCTACCTGGCTCTGTGGAACCAGTTCAATATCCTTAACCTTTGAGCCCATAATTTCACGAATGTTGCGGCCCAGGATAACCACAGGCATATCGTTCATCCCAGACTCGCTGTTGACTACCACGGCCACTCTTTTGCCTTCCAGCTTGTCAAAGGGAGCCGGCACATCACGACCATGAATGATGTGCATGATGTTGGCAAACAATGAAACGCAGCCCGTATTGGCAACCATTGAAACCAGCACAAAACCAACAAATAACAGAGTAAAATGCTGGTTAAGTTGACGCCGGTGCAATCCTTGCAGAACCTGATGAAACATCCCTGTTTCCCCAAATGTGAGCGATATATGGCTAACGACTTATGGCTAAGGCGGAACCTTAGCTTCCTCAGAACATAGGTCTGCGGAATTGAATTTGCCAAATCCAAAAAAGAGCGATAACAAATATCATCAAACAGAACCAGAGCAATGTGAACCGGCTGAGCCAATTATTCTGAGTCGCCACTCCAACCCAAGCTCGCCAGATGCAAATTGGAATTGCCAGCATTGAAGTGAGCCCCAATAGTGCTCCGCCTGGATTGGCACGAAACGCGTTTGACCAGTCACCATGCATTAAATTGGACCAAGAAGTGGTCATACCACACATCGGGCAAGGGATGCCCCACAAAGCAATAAACGAACAATCTGGAAGGCCAAGTTGATGATGGGTCCCATAGCCACGCGCGTCTGGTTGGAGCCACCAGGCAATTCCCATTAAGACCGTCAAGCCAAGCGATAGGGAAACAAGAAAGATTCGCAGCCCAATAGGGAGTTTGTAGGGTAGGGGAGTGAGGGAGGAGCTAGAGTCGTTCGAGTTCATTTTCCCGCACCACGATGCGACCGATTTGCGTTGCCAAACCCGTTTCTCGACAAGCGTCCACATAGGTTCCTGAGAGTCGAACATCCTCAGTCGCCACAGAGAAGCTGACTGGATTGAGAGTGAGAGTAGCTTCTAAAACCGATTCGATTTTGCGACCGAGAATGCTCTCGAAGGGGCCTGTCATGCCGACATCGCACTGAAAGGCTGTGCCTTTAGGAAGGATTTGCTCATCGGCTGTGGTAACATGCGTATGGGTGCCGAGAACAGCGGTTACTCGCCCATCCAACATGCGTCCCATCAATTGTTTGTCGCTGGTTGCTTCGGCATGAAAGTCGACAACGATGTAATACTCATTGTTGGCCTGCGGTTTGTTCTCTTTCACTTGCAGGGCAGCTGCATGTTCGCGAATTTCGACCAGGATTCGTTCGGCAGCATGAAAGGGACAATCAACCGGTTTCATGAAGACTCGCCCCATAAGGCTGGCTACATAGAGCCGATAATTATCCGCGAGATGAAAGACTTGCCAGCCTTTGCCTACCGACGAAGGTGGAAAGTTCGCGGGCCTTACAATGTTGGACTTCGATTGCAACACCTCCATGATCTCGCGCTTGCGATAGATATGATCGCCCATCGTGATCATGTCGACTCCAGCATCGATCAATCGCTGATAGTCTTTTAGCGTAAGACCCGAACCATCTGCCGAGTTTTCCGCGTTGACGATCAAGGCGGAAAGATTGAGGTGGCGTTTAAGTTTCTTGGCCGCATCGCACACAAATCGAGTTCCCGGCTTGCCGACGATATCGCCAACAAGCAGGATTCGGTCATGGCCTGGCGCAAGAGGAGGGAGACGCAACACGTTAGCGAGCAACCTCGGTAAAGCGAGCTTCGCGAACTACAGTGACTTTGATTTCTCCCGGATAAGTCAATTGTTGTTCAAAAGCTTCGGCAATGTCGCGGCAAATCTTGGCTGCCTTGGCATCGTCGGTTTCGCGCGAGTTGGCGATAACACGGAGTTCGCGACCCGCTTGAATTGCAAACGCTTGTTCCACACCACTGAAGCTCTTGGCAATCGATTCAAGTTCTTCCATGCGCTTGATGTAACGTTCGAGCGATTCGCGGCGAGCACCTGGTCGCGATGCGCTACATGCGTCTGCGGTGGCCACGATTAGGGTGTAAGGATATTCGGTAACGAGTAGATCGTGGTGGCCCAAGGCGGCATGTACAACAATCTCGTTTTCGCCGTGCCGTTTGAGCAAGTCGGCACCAATCTTGGGGTGTCCACCTTCCAGTTCATGGTCGGCTGCTTTTCCGATGTCATGTAGGAGACCGCAGCGCCGAGCAAGGTCGCCGTTAAGTCCGATCATCTCGGCCAGCAAGCCCGACAAGAAGGCCACTTCAATGCTATGTCGCAAAACGTTTTGGCTGAAGCTAGTTCGAAAATGCAATCGACCCAGCATGTAAAGAACTCGCTCATGTAGGCCATGGATGTTGACTTCCTCAGCGGCTTCTTGACCTTTCTTGCGAATGAACTGTTCGATTTCGCTCGTGGTGGATTGAACAATCTCTTCAATTCGCGAGGGATGGATACGGCCATCGGCGATTAACTTATCGAGAGATTGGCGAGCGATTTCGCGTCGAACAGGATCGAAGCCGCTCACGATCACAACGCCAGGTGTGTCGTCGATGATGACGTCGACACCAGTCGCCTTTTCGAAGGCTCGAATATTTCGACCTTCACGACCGATGATGCGGCCTTTCATTTCGTCATTCGGGATGTCGACGGTGCTCGTGGTTGAATCAGCCGTATGTGCAGCCGCATACCGTTGCATTGCGGTCAACAGAATTTCCTGGGACTTCTGATCACACATTTCGGTGATGCGTCGTTCATGCTTTAGAACACGAGCTCCGATCTCTTGCGAGAGTTCTTTTTCCAAAACCTCATACAATTGCTTGACGGCTTCGTCTTTGGACATGCCGCTGACTTTTTGCAGTACTTGTTGTTGCTGTTGATAGATTTTGTCGAGTTGTTCGTTACGACGGGTAGCTTCGGCAAAACGGTCTGCCGCTTTGCGTTGGTTGGCTTCCACCATCTTTTCTTGTTTTCTTAGGTCGTCACCTAATTGTTGTAAGCTTTCTTCGCGCCGATCGAGCATCTTCTCGCGTTTGCGAATTTCTTCGCGTTGCGCAGCCAATTCGCGATCAATCGATTGTTGAGCAACTAATTGCTTTTCTTTGGCTTCGAGTTCCGCTTGTTTTTGCAGATTGTTCGCGTCGCTGCGGGCTTGGTCTACAATCCGCTTGGACTCGGTCGTGGCATCCTTCATGCGGAGTCGATCGATGAGCTTGATAATTACTGCCCCAACGATGAGGGCTACAACGCCCACGACAATGGTGGTCACGGTATTGCCAACCGATGGGGTCTGCGCGATGAGCTCCGAGCCGAGGGGAAAGATTGGCCTAGTATCGATCGAGATCAACTCACCCAGTGGTGATGCAAAAGAAAAATGGGGAAATGGAGAAACGTTCACGAAGGAATCCTTTTGATTCAATCGTTACGTATGTGCCGTAAACAATCAGAATTGATCTAGCCCAGGCTAATGACGAGCAGTCTAAGCAACACGTGTTCAGTTTATGCCAATTAGGGTCTTAAACGATTCCGTCTTTCGCCTATGTCAAACACACATCCACCAAAAGAAACTAAAGCCGCACCGCAACCGAATTTGCCGCGAGCGGGATGAGGTAGGAATATGCTGGATAAGGAAAAATTGGAAAAGGGCGAGTCTAAGTACGTACTGTTTTGTTCACTGATGCGTTAGCTGTCGATTCTCCACTTGGGCATGGCTTTGGGCCGGCAGGTTATCAATTTCAGGGATGGTAAACGGGGTCGCGTAACTTTTGATTTGAGTAAATTGGTTCACGGTACAATATATGTTTAAGAGCCGTTTGGCTCGTCTCACTAAATGTACCAAATCCCTATCCGATTTGAAACGCGGCCAGGGGACTATCTGGTAGATGGTCGGTCTTTTTGCCCGGTTTTTCCGAATTGGCCCCCTTTGCGTTTCGGAGGAAAGAGGCATACAAAACGGCCTTGGCGGAAGGGGTATTTTGTTCTCTGTTCATGTTGGCATGTGGTTATTGGTTTCTTCTACTTGCGGGCTTTCCCATGTCACTCACACCGCTCGAATCGCTGCAAAGCCTATGGCCCCCCAATCGTTGGCGGGATGTTTCGGTGGTGGTGGGGGTAAGTGGGGGGGCCGATAGTATCGCGCTTCTGGGCTTAATGCACCAACTCGCTGTTGCAAATGCTCACTGCGGATCGCTAATCGTTGCGCATTTCAATCACCGCTTAAGAGGAAATGAGAGCGATCGAGATGAAGCGTTTGTCCGGGGCATGGCCGCAAATTTGGGGCTCCGTTTCGAGGTTGGGCACGCCCCTCATCCTGCGGTCTCAGTCACGGATTTAGCGGGAGAAGCGAACGCCGAAATGTCGGCACAGATAGCTGATTCGGAAGAAGTCTGGCGCGAGCAGCGATACGTTTTTTTGGAAAAGGTAGCCTGCGAAGTTGGGGCTCGGTATGTCGCGTTAGCTCATCACGCGGATGATCGATTGGAAACCGTTCTTCATCACTTATTTCGAGGAACGGGCATTACGGGGCTGGCTTCCCTCAAGCCGTTTCGCAACTTGGGAGAAGAGGTTGTGATTGCACGCCCTCTACTACTTTCAGATCGAGAGGCCATTCGTGATTTTCTGGCCGCAGAAGAATTGACATTTCGCGAGGATCAGAGCAATCTCAACAATCGCTTTACCCGCAATAAAATTCGCAATCAGCTGAGCCCATTCTTGGATGATTTGGGATTTATTCATCATCGTCAGGCCGTACTGCGACTGTCTGAGCATGCAGCGGAAATTGAGGAATGGTTGGAGTCTTTAGTCGAGCCATTGTTGGATCGTGTCGCTTCTTGGGATGGTAATGAAGTTCAAATCGATTGCGTGGAATTCTTCAAGCAACATCGGCCCCTTCAACGGCACGCGCTATCGCGAATATGGAAACAGAGAGGCTGGCCCATGGGAGCGATGAACTCTAAAACATGGCAACGTTTATTTGCACTCATTAACTCCCCAGACGAAGCACCAGCGATTCATCTGCCCGGCGGTATTTCTGCTTGGCGGGTTGGAGGATTTTTGAAGCTAAGGCCGTTAAAATCTTGAATGAAGCTGGCGTTTTGATTCAACCATAAATTCACTTCGAACTAGGCGCGTTAGCGTTGGCTGTTTGCGAAAGAAACCGTCAAATTTCTTTAGGAAAAAATAGCATGAATCAGCAGATACCGACTCGTAATCGTCCAGATCGTCTAGTGATTCGGCAAATCACCATGCCATTCGAAAACGGGGTAGGGGAGGGGCTCAGTTATCGTTGGCCAGAAGGTCAGTACTGTGCGATACATACCGACCACGGAGTGGTGGGGTGTGGGATCTTCGATACAAAAATTGCGGGAGTTTTTTCTATGGCTTTTGCGATCGCTCGCGGCACGCCAACGCAGCCTCTCGTAGAGCCAGAGGATTTACTTGAGGCGCGAATTGTGGAAGTGAGTGTTCCAGCCGAAAAACTGGGTGTAGTTGTAGGGATGACTGGACGCGAGGCGGTCGAAAAAATGCTTCGTTTTGAGCTGAAAAACTAAGGTTAAATGAAAGTGATTTAGAGTCTGAAAATTTGCGAATTGGGAATCGTCAAAATCGGCATATGTGGTAAACCGGAACCTCTTAGCTCTTTCTAAAAAGCCTCCTGGTTTACGCCGATAACCTAGTTTGCCTGAGTTAGTCAGGCATCCAATCTTTCCTAAAAATAAAATTCTCGCAGGACGCGGAGATATAGAAAATTATGACGGAACATTCCATCGGGCAACCAAAACTGCCCCTGGTTCGTGAGTTAGTGAAGGACGAGATTTGTGAACGCCATCAACTGGAGAAGAACGCTTTCCCGATGACCGAGCGAATGATTGTTCGCCAAGGTCGTCCTTGTGGTATGTTCTTTTGCATGCATGGTCCCCGCAGTATTCGGATAACTGCAGTTTGGGACATGGCACGGCAAGCAGTAATTCTGTACGACACGCTGGGACAGCGTGACACCGTACGGCACTTGCCAGCAGACTGAGTGGATTGGCCAGGAGAGAAATCCACTTCGTTGAAAAATGCCAGTAAATCATGCAACAAGAAATACTAACAGAGGAGCAAAGGAATGCTGATACTATCCCGCAAAGAGGCAGAGAAAGTTTATTTGGGGAACGATATCGTACTGACGATCATCCGGGTGGCCGGTGACAAGGTGCGTATCGGAATTGAGGCCCCCAATAACGTTCGAGTTCTGCGGAATGAACTCCAGAAACATGATGAGCAGAAAGAGTTACCGATTAACCTGCAAGTGACGCGACGTGCGGCTTGACGCGACACTTGCCAATTCGGAGGGCTTAGAAGACAGCGACGACCAACCTTAGTAAAAGGTATCCGCTTGGCAGGATACTGAAGTGACGTCAGGCACAAGAGCAAGAAAGCAAAAAGAGACCTTGAAAAGTGGTGCGATCAAAAGCCCCCGCAAGGTCCGCCAGCAGTCCAAAAGATTGTGGTCTACATGCCAGTCTCTTTGTTCGACCGCTTGAGTTCCCCATAAGCATTTAAAGTGTCGGCTGGATTTAGAGTGTAACTCTCACAACCTCCTCGGTGGCAGAGGAGGGATTCGTCCTAGCAAGCGGCTGTACTTGGCCTGACCCACCGAGTACAGCCGCATTTTTTTACTTGCCAAGAAGTCTGGGCGTTATCCAGCTCACCTCTGACTGCGGAGTTTCGGTCTTTTCGAAAACACCGAATGCGAAAGCTATTCCGGCTTGCGCCAAGGTGTTCACTGTCAAGCACTACTTCATCCGAAAATGCTAGCAACTTCCATCCGCGAAAATGGTGTCAGCGCACCTCAGGGCTTTTTGAGGGCCCTAATTGCGGTGGTTTAGGTGGTCTAGGGTGTTTGTGGTGTTGTTTTGGTTGCTATTTTCGCAAAAAATCGCAGCAATGTGTACAATTTAGAATACAAAGCGTTTATTCTTTTGACATAGAAGGCGAAGAGCATTAACTTCGATCCGTAGTGGACGGGACTCCCAAGTCCTGGTCGCCCGGACGATGTTGATGTAGAAGATTCCCTGTAAAATCGTGGGATTTGGTTGGAATTGACAGATACCGCAAGGTTTTTGTCCTATCCAGCGGGTCGAGGGCAGCGGTTTTTGGGTTGTTTTCCTAACGTCTCCTAGGTCCTGTTATCCTCCCCAGGTTGCGCGAGCAACTTGTTACCCCGCCTATAAACTGTTTGCCGAACGAGTCGGATCGCCGAACTAGGGAACGGTTTCGTATATTGAACGAATGTTATTCATTATCTGAGTCCCCCATTGTTGAACCCTAGCGTTTTTCGGTGGGCAGATACATAATGTTGGCAGAGTTGCACTGAACTGTGTTTCAAGCATTGCTCCCTTAACCGCAATAGTTCTGGTAACTAATGGGGTGGGTTTGCTGGTCGTTCGCTTCCGCGATGGATTGGGCAAAAAAGCGTTGATCTTGATCACACTTTTCAGAGCGACGTGTTGGTTGAGTCCTGGGTGCTATCACTGGTCGGTATGCTGACGAGTTGGGCCGGGATGAAACATAAGAACCGATGTCAAACTGGTACTAACCCATTGCGATACCGAAATGATGGAACGTTCCATCGTCAGGAATATTTAGGGAGTTAAGCGAACGATGCGATGTCCTGGAAACATGTTTAGCCGCCGTGGATTTTTGACTGTTGGAGCGCTCGGTGGATTGGGGTTGTCCCTCGGCGATTTGCTTCGCCTTCGAGATCTGCGAGCCGATCAGAAGAGCTATGACTTTGTTGAAGCCAAAGCCGACAGTGTGATTCATATCTTCTTGCCGGGCGGTATGGCCCATCAAGAATCATTCGACCCTAAGCCCTACAGCCCACTTGAGTTCCGCGGCGAAATGGGCGTCGTCAAAACGAACACGGGCGACATCTTCAGTGCGACTGTTCCAAAGTTGGCAAGCATCGCTGACAAGATGACGGTCATTCGATCGATGACGCACGGTGAAGCCGCTCACGAACGCGGTACTCACAACATGTTCACAGGCTACAAGCCAAGTCCAGCCTTGATTTTCCCAAGTTTCGGTAGCGTTATCAGCCACGAATATGGCCCGCGCAACAACTTGCCTCCTTACGTTTGCATTCCAAACGTTCCTAACGAATTTGCAGGCAGTGGCTATTTGAGCTCGTCCTACGGACCATTTAGCTTAGGTTCCGATCCGGCGAACAATGGCTTCCGCGTTATGGATTTGAACTTGAGTGGCGGTGTGGACGCGGATCGCTTCGCACGTCGTCGTTCGGCTCTCGATGCGGTAAACGAATACTTCAAGTCGAAGCAACAATCCGATAACGTTGCCGCTTTGGATACCTTCTACGAGCGAGCTTATAGTTTGATCAGTTCGGAGAAGGCTCGCGAAGCTTTCAATATTGAAGCTGAGCCTGCAGCCTTGCGAGATCAATATGGTCGCAACACCGCTGGTCAACGCTTGTTGATGGCTCGCCGATTAGTGGAAGCTGGCGTTCGCCTTGTCACGTTGACCTACGGTGGTTGGGATATGCACAACCAGATCGCAGGCGGTATGCGAGGTCAGATGCCTGCATTGGATCAAGCGTTGCATACCTTGATCACCGACTTGGAGCAACGTGGTTTGTTGGATCGAACCTTGATCATGGTATCAAGCGAATTTGGACGCACACCAAAGATCAACAACACAGCAGGTCGCGATCACTGGCCAAAAGTCTTCAGCGTGATGATGGCTGGCGGTGGCGTGAAACGTGGTTTGGCTTACGGAACATCCGACCCAACCGCGTCCGAACCAGATATGGACCCAGTCGGCCCAGAAGATTTGGCCACCACCATGTACCGCTTGCTCGGTATTGTGGCTGACAAAGAACTGATGGCTCCTGGTGATCGCCCCATCGAAATCGTCGATGGTGGTAAAGTGATCGACGGAATTTTGGCGTAATTTCCAAACTTCGACACGGGCTGATTGAAGCGATGAGCGTTTGAAATCTGCCTACAGCTAGAAATCAATACCAAGCAGCCTGTTGAAGTTACTGACTTTGACAGGCTGTCCTTAAATGCTCGCCTTTCTCGGCATGCTAACAGTTCGTTTTTCGCAGTCATTCGGATAGAAAAAGTTATGAACCCGAGCCATCGGCGTCTACACGGTTCGACTCTCGCCTCCTTTATCTTCTTATTGATTCTCGCTCCGGCAACGGCCTTTGCGACCAAGCCAGCTGTGAGTCGAATTGAGCCACCAGGCCTTCAACGTGGAACGGATAATGCCGTTATTATTCGTGGGGCGCGTCTCACTGATGCCAAGCAATTGTTGTTCTATGAGCCCGGCATTGAAGTCGTCGCATTTGAAGTTGTGGATGATGCATCGGTGAAAGCCACTTTGCGCGTTCCTGCCGAGTATCCCAATGGTATCCATGCTTTTCGTTTGGTGTCCGAATCGGGAATCAGTAACCTGCGCATGTTTGGGGTAGGTCAATTTCCACAAGTCGAAGAAGTTGAACCCAACAGTCTATTCGAACAACCACAACCTGTCGGCATCAACTCGACAGTGGTCGGCGTTGTACAAAACGAAGATGTTGATTACTACCAAATCGAACTCGCAGCAGGACAAAAGCTGGCTGTAGAGTTGGAAGGCATTCGATTGGGTACCGAGTTCTTCGATCCTTTTATTGCCATCTTGGATTCAAAGCGATTTGAATTGGCTCGTAGTGATGATAATCCGTTGTTGCAACAAGATGGTATTTGTTCGATCGTTGCTCCTGAGGCAGGCAAGTACATTGTTGAAGTCCGCGAAAGTTCTTACGGCGGAAACGGAAATTGCCAATATCGTTTGCATGTTGGTTCGTTCCCTCGTCCGTTGGCCGTTGTGCCTTCGGGAGGCGCCCCAGGCGAACAACTTAACGTGACTTGGATTGATGCAACGGGTGAGCAGTGGCAAGATACGGTAACGCTTCCTGCAGCCGAAGATCCAAAGTTTGCAGTCTTTGCAAAGAAGGGTGACTTGATCGCCGCAAGCCCAAACATTTTCCGTGTACAAGCTCTTCCCAACATGAATGAGCACGAGCCGAATGAAGATCCCGCTGCGATTGCACCTAGTGCTGCCCCCGTAGCCTTCAACGGAATTATTCAGACTAAGGGTGATGTGGACTGGTTTACTTTTTCAGCGACCAAAGACCAAGTCTTTGACATCAACATTTATGCTCGCAAGATTCTTCGCTCTCCGTTGGATAGCGTTTTAGAAATCTATAACGCGGCTGGTCAAGCAGTTGCCTCCAATGATGACTCGGGTGGCCCTGATAGTTATCTGCAATTCCGCGTTCCCGCTGATGGTGTCTATCGCGTGGCGGTTCGAGATCATTTGCGAGGGGGCGGACCATTCCACGCATATCGTGTGGAAGTGAAGCCTGTTGTTCCAGCCTTGACGCTCGGTATCGCAGAGCTTGAGCAGTACATTCCGACGATTGTGTCCGTTCCACGTGGGCGCCGTATGGCCGTAATGCTCAATGCGAATCGCGCCAATTTTGGTGGTGACCTTGGCATTGAATTGAAAGATGCTCCAGCCGGAATGACGTTGGATCCACTTACGGTACCAGCAGCATTCGGCACGGTACCAATGATGATTCGTGCGACTCCTGATGCGGCTGTTCAAGGAACTTTGGCTGATCTAGTAGCCAAGCCTACCAACGGTCAACCGGCAATTGAAGGTCACTTAGATCAGCGAACGATGATGGTCCGTGGTCAAAATAACATTGACGTTTGGGGCCATAATGCGAAACGACTGGCGGTGGCCGTCACCAAGGAAATTCCCTACGACATTCAAGTTGTACAACCACAAGTTCCATTGGTCAAAAACGGCCAATTGGGATTGGTAGTGAAGGCAGTTCGAGACGCGGAGTTCAAAGAGCCTATCGCGTTGCAACTGCTTTATGCTCCAGGTGGAGTCGCCGCATCGGGATCGATCGTGATCAACGGCGATCAAACCGAAGCGACTATCCCTTTGACTTGCAATGGTAGTGGTGCCGTTGGTACTTGGCCTATCGCTGTGCTGGCGTATGCAACTGTAGGCAATGAGCGCGCAGTAATTTCTTCGGAATTTGTGAACTTGGAAGTAGCCGAACCGTTCTTCAATTTTGTGTTTACTAAACAAGTTGTGGAACAAGGCGCTAACGCGGAAGTGGTTGTTGGACTAGAAATCAAGCGACCAGCCGAAGGCGAAATCGAAATCGAATTGTTGGGACTTCCTGCTGGTGCAAGTTCATCAGGAGCAAAGGTCAAAGTTGCAGCCGATGCAACTGCCGTCAGTTTCCCGGTCTCTGTTACCAAAGAAGCACGTCCTGGAAAGTTCGCTTCATTGGTGTGTCAAGCAACAATAACACGACCCAATGGTGTGATCATTCAGACCCAAGGAACTGGCGAATTCCAAATCGATGTTCCCCTTCCAGCTCCAACCACCCCACCGCCACCTCCACCGATGCCAGCAGCAGCTGCTGCTCCTGCTCCGATGCCAACTCCTACGCCACCGAAGGCTTTGAGTCGGTTGGAAATTTTGCGTCAGCAGCGCGAAGCGGCTCGCGGCGGTAAGCCGGGTGATGCCCCACCAGCGGAAGGCGAAAAGAAACCTTAAGCGATGGATCGAGATCGCCTAAGTAGCGAACTCAAATCCATTGCAAACATTCGACCCTGTCCGATGTTGCCGATTGGTTGTCGCGAGCAACTTGGATAGTGCGGGTCATTACAGAGATAAGAATCGTAGGAAAATTGTTAGGATCGAGCTGATATGTCGCACATGAATGCCCCGAAAATTTCATTCTCGCAGCTAATGAGTTGGTTGATTGGCTGCTTGCTTTTGGTGCCTTCTGCCATTCAAGCGCAGGAAGCGAAATGGGAAAAGGTGGATGTGTATCCCCAAGATATCGTCCTGAAAACTTCCGCCGCATTTCAAGGTGTGATCGTGGTTGCGACCCGTTCCGACGGCATCACCAAAGATGTTTCAGCGGAAGCCCAATGGGCGTTGGCCAATCCCGCGTTGGCCAATTGGGATGGCTCGAAATTAGTTCCAACTGCCGATGGCGAAACAACGTTGTCCGCCACTTGGAATGGCTTGACCGCCCAGACAAAAGTTGTAGTAGCTGAAGCGGCTGCTAAACGGGATGTCAGTTTTCATCTCGACGTTATGCCCGTTCTGACTCGAACCGGCTGCAATACAGGTTCATGCCACGGCGCGGCTCGCGGTAAAGATGGTTTCCGCTTGAGCCTCTTCGGATTTGACCCCGTTGGTGATTATGACCGAATCACGCGTGAGATTGGTATTCGCCGCATCAACCTCGCAGTTCCTGCAGATAGCTTAATGCTGTTGAAGGCCAGCGGCGGTGTACAGCATACCGGTGGCAAGAAAATGGAGATCGATAGCAAGTACTATCGAACCATGTTGACATGGCTTGAAAATGGGGCTGTTATCGATCCAACTGCACCGCCAACCGTTACCAATTTGGAACTCTTTCCAAAGCAGGCCGTGTTGGAAGGTGAAGGTGCTAAGCAACGTATGGTTGCTGTGGCTACCTACAGCGATGGCTCGAAACGCGATGTCACTGACTTGGCCGCATTTTTTACCAACAACGAACGTTCCGCAGCGATCGATGCGAATGGTAATGTTACCGGTGGCGTGCGTGGTGAAGCTTTTGTTATGGCTCGCTTTGATACGCATACCGTTGGTTCCCAAATCTTGGCTCTACCTGCCGGTCTGCAATACACGGCTCCCCAAATCGCAGGCAATTACATCGACGAATTAGTGGCAAAGAAGCTGGAAAAGCTTCGCGTGGTGCCAAGCGATTTGTGCTCGGACGAAGAGTTTCTTCGCCGTTCCACCATCGATATCACGGGTATGCTACCTACCGAAGCCGAATACGATGCGTTTGTGGCTGATACCTCTGCAGACAAACGAGCCAAATTGATCGACCGATTGCTGGAACGAAAAGAGTTCAGCGAAATCTGGGCGATGAAATGGGCCGAGTTGTTGATGATCAAGACTACTAACGAAGTGAGCGAAAAGAGCGCGTTTCTATATAGCTCTTGGTTGACGAACCAGATCGCCAATAACGTTCCGCTGGATCAAATTGTACGCGACCTTTTGGGAAGCAGTGGTGGTGTTTTTGATACACCAGCAACGAACTACTATCAGATTGAACGGGATACGCTGAAGGTTTCGGAAAACGTTGCTCAAGTCTTTATGGGTATTCGCACTCAATGTGCCCAATGTCACAATCATCCTTTTGATCGTTGGACGATGGATGATTACTACGGCTTTGCAGCTTTCTTCTCCCAGATTGGGCGAAAACAAGGTGAAGACTATCGCGAAATTATCGTTTTCAATTCTGGCGGGGGCGAAGTCGCTCATCCTGTCGGTGGCCGTCGCATGGAACCTAAATTCTTGGGTGGTGGCGTCGCCGATTTGCAAGGGCGAGATCGTCGCGTTGTATTGGCTGAATGGCTCACGAGCGCCGAGAATCCATTTTTTGCAACCAGTGTGGCTAACCGGGTTTGGGCTCACTTCATGGGCGTTGGCATTGTTGAACCTGTCGACGACTTCCGTGTAAGTAATCCAGCAAGCAATCCAGAGTTGCTGGAAGTCCTGGGCAAAAAATTGATGGAATACAAGTACGATTTCAAACAATTGGTGCGAGATATCTGCAATTCGAATGCCTATCAACGCAGCACTTTGCCAAACGATACCAACAAGCAAGATGAGCGTAACTTCTCACATGCTTTAGCTCGCCGAATTCCAGCCGAACAGGTATTGGACTGCATCAGCCAGGTGACGTTAAAGCAAGATAAGTTCCGTGGCCTGCCGATGGGAGCTCGGGCTGTCCAAATTGCGAACGGTGCAACTTCAACCTACTTCCTCAATACTTTCGGTCGGGCACAACGTGCGACGGTGTGTGCATGTGAAGCTTCTACCGATCCTTCGCTCTCCCAAGCGTTACATTTGATCAATGGCGATGCGACCAACGGGAAAATCCAGCAAGGAAAACTCATTGAGCAGTTGAAAAAGGAAGGTTTGAATCAAAATCAAATTATCGAGCGATTGTTTATTCGCTGTCTATCGCGAAAACCTAGCGCTAAAGAGATCGAAGAGTTAGGCAAATTAGTTGCAGCGGCTCCCAATGAAAACCAGGGATTGGAAGATGTTTTTTGGGTCGTGCTAAACAGCCGCGAGTTCATTTTCAATCACTAAGATCCGTCGAAGAATCAGAGCCATGAAACGTTTCGCATTTGCTTTCGGTTTGGTTGCCATCTCCATCGGCTTGCCAACGGGAGCCAAGGGACAAGAGGCGCCAGCCAAAGTCACTTTCGAAGATCATATCAAGCCCATCTTTCGCGAGCATTGTTTGTCGTGCCATAACGCAAACGATAAGAAAGGTGGTTTGGCCTTAGATACCTTCGCTGCGACAATGGAAGGTGGATCAGGTGGGGAAATCGTGGCTGAAGGCGATTTGGATAGCTCGCGACTGTGGGAGCTAACAGCGCACGTCGGTCAACCGTTCATGCCGCCTAATCAAGAAAAGATTGCAGAGCCAAAGCTCAATCTTCTCAAGGCTTGGATTCAGGGCGGAATGCTGGAGAATTCTGGCTCAACCGCCAAGAAGAAAATGAATAATGCGGCGGTTGCAAATTTCTCTTTGGGGAAACCTGAAGGGGAACTGCCAATGCCGCAAAACTTGTTGTTGCAACCAGTCGTTGCGTCCACTCGAGCCGCTGCCATTTCTGCTCTCGCGGCGAGCCCATGGTCCCCATTGATTGCGGTTGGCGGTCAGAAGCAAGTTACGCTGTATCACAGCGAAACCGGTGAGTTGTTGGGCGTTTTACCTTTTCCTGAAGGTGAACCTCAATCGTTGTCATTCAGTCGCGATGGACGATTGCTTCTGGTTGGTGGAGGTCGACACAGTCACAGCGGTTGCGCCGTATTGTTCGATATCAAGAGTGGACAACGCGTCGCTAAAGTGGGCGACGAACTGGACATCGTGTTGTCGGCCGACCTAAGTGAAGATAACTCCAAGATCGCTGTAGCCGGACCACAAAAAATGGTTCGTGTGTATTCCACAACTACAGGCGAACTTATGTGGGAAGTGAAGAAACACACGGACTGGATTTATGCTGTTCGCTTCAGTCCAGATGGTGTGTTGTTGGCTTCGTCGGACCGCAGCAATGGATTGATTGTATGGGAAGCTGATACCGGCCGACTCTACATGGACTTGATTGGACATCGTGGAGAAATTCGGCAACTCGCCTGGCGACCAGACGGTAATGTACTGGCTAGTGCAAGTCTCGACGGGACAATTCGTTTGTGGGAAATGAACGAAGGAAAGCAAATCAAACAAATTAATGCCCACGGCGGTGGAGCAACCTCGTTGGCCTTCGCACAAAATGGCAACATGGTTTCGGGTGGTCGCGACCGATTGGTCAAGGTTTGGAATGCCAACGGTGACCCACTGAAGAACATGCCAGCGATGTCGGAAGTAGTATTGGAGGTTGGTATCACAGCAGACCCACCACGTGTTGTCGGTGGAGATTGGAACGGAAATGTTGCCGTTTGGTCTGTTGACGATCCTACCAAGACCAACGTTTTAGCTGCTAATCCACTCCCCTTAAATGTTGTCGTCCAACAACGTCAAGCCAGTTTTGATGCTGTTTCGGCTGAAGCTGCTCCTCTGGCGGCTGCCTATCAGGATTTGGCCACAAAAGTGACCGCAATGGAAACGGAACTCGCCGCTCAAGATGCCGCGATGAAAGCCGCTATGGAGGCTCTAGCAAAGGCACAGGGAGAACTAAAACCATTGACTGAAATGGTCGCCGCCAAGACTCAGCAAATGCAAAATTTGGGAACGGTGCTCATGACCGCCAAACAAGTGCAAGCCGATATGAATGCTAAACTAGCGGCCGCGACCGACGAAGCTGCGAAAACAACCTTGCAAGGACTGATTGCTCCAGCCAACCAAAAGGTTGCAGAAACGGAAGCTGAAGCGGCAAAAGTTAAACCCGAGTTGGATGCTCTGACTGCTAAAGTTGGTCCACTTCAAGACGAGGTCAAAAAGCAAGAGGCCGCTTTGGCAGTAGCAACAAAAGCTGTTGAAGCTTTGAAGGGAACATTGCCTGGTTTGACCGAGCAACGAAATAAGTCGCAACAGGCCCATGACGCAGCCCAAGCAAAGTTAGCGTTAGCTAAAACACAGTTAGACAAAGCGACTGCGGCCTTGGCGAACTTTGAAAACACAGCCGCTAAGCTGAAGGCCGAGGCAGAGCAACTCGCGCAGCAAACGGCTAATGCCGAGAAAGTTGTCGCTGACACAAAAGTTCAACGTGATGCGTCGATGGCCAAGATGACCGAGATGGCGACAGCCCTGGCCACATTGCAACAGCAAATGGATGCGTTGAAGAAACAGATGGACGAAATGAACACTGCTAAGGGACAGCAAGATTCGGCGTTGAAGGAAGTCGAAGCCAATATGGCCAAGCTTCAAGGCGAACTCGATCAAGTCGCTGAAAAGAACTCGGCGGCTCAAGAACAACTCAAAGTGTTCCAAGAGGCATACGGCAACAAGTAGTTCCGAGCCTTGGCAGCAGATATTTTTTGTCGACTATCATGCGTTATTTTCGCGTTGAGGGTTGCGACTCAGGTTGAGTGGCAACCCTTTTTCGTGCGAACACCCAATAGCCTTGGTCGTCGCGAACAGCGATGGGGGACAACCAATTTCTCAGTTTTGCAGGTTGATTCAATTCAACCAATGCCTGAAGATCCATAATGAGATCAGGGTGTTCGCCATAATACGAATGCCCCAGTAACCCGGTGTCGATGGAAGAAACATCAATGGTTTCTGCTCCGGGAAAAATCAGTTCACTCGCAGGTTGATATCCAGCTCGCGTTGCACCGTGCAATGCGGCAGATGCGAGCAATGCTTTATCGTTCTGTGAGGTGTACAGCGTTAAGCGTTCGACTTTAGGTATGATGGTTGGCATGTATCGATTGGCAAGCTCGCCACTATCGACATCAGGTGCTGCCATAACAATCTGTCCTAAATACTCTGCAGCCGACGGATCTCGCAGGACTAATCTTTCTACGGCGCCTACCAGCGCGCGATTACCCATGCTGTGAGCGATGATATGGATCTTGTCGACTTGGGTGCGCTTTCGGACATCGCTTAAAAATCTTTCGAGGTGCGCAACAGTCCAACCTACAGAGGCCTCATCACGAGTGTAGCCTGAAATCATGTTAGCGCTTGGCCAACTATAACAGACTGGAATACCGGGGAATTCCAAGTCGTAATAGAGCTGGCCTGTCCGTCGAACGGCATCAGCGAAAGAAACGTTATAGCCATGGATGAATATGAGAACCTCATTTCGCTCCGATTGGCTCAAGCGATCAGCCAGAGTCTTAAAGTAGGTTGCCTCTTCTGCTGGTTCAATCGATTGCAAAATTACGTGCTTCTTCTCGTCGAGTTTCCATTCCAAACGCGACCACTTCGGAGACTCAAGTCGTCCCTTTTGGTGATTGGGTGGAATGGTGACATCGCAATAGCCAACCTGTAATGGATACTGTTTTCCTGTGGGTTGAAATCGTTTAGCGCCAAACACGAGGTCATAACGCTGTGACATACGCAGCAGCGTCGAGGTGCGGATCCAAACCGAATGCCCAAGAAAACTCACTACAACCAATCCACCTATGGCGACAATGGGCCAATACTTCTTGGTCATTGATGGAGCCAATCCGACAATTCCGAATGTGGCTGCTATGGCAAGACACATCGGCAACACACCCGATAGCCAGGGAATCTGCGAGCGCAAATCCGCTGAACCTCGATCAGTTGCATAGAAGACCCGCACCTGCTTCACGCCCTCGGGAAGTTGCTGCAGCTGCGACATCGCTCGGGGCGGTGCTGCTGCTGTCTGTGGCTGTAAATTCGAGGGTGACTCCGTGGCCTTTGGTGTCGAGAGCTTTTTCTGCGGGAGACCGATTTTCGGGCTGTCAGCAATGGACGTTTCGGGTGTCAGTGTACTTGATTGACTGACATTCGAATCGGGGCTAGCTCCCTCACTGGAAGTTTCTGGAACTGAACCACCTGTTGGTTCGGAGACTAAGTCGGCATCCGACTGAGCAACTTGTGTGGGTACGTTTGATGTATTGGGAGCTTTGGAGTCATTAGAAACCGTGGAGAAATAGGTTGCCGCACCGGCGACGGCGAGAGTCGGTACGCCAGCCCGCACCAACCATGTGCTAGCTATTTTCGCGATGGTCTGTTCCATAACGAGCTGTGTCCAATGCAAGCATTACGGGTAACTTTGAATGAAACCGATCTGTATCAAACATCTTCGTTAGCAAGAATTGGCTTACGATGCAGCATTGATTTGCGACTAAAGGCGATTTTTTTGAGTAGATGGTGGGGATTCGCCCTTGGGCATGTCTATTGCACTGATTCAGTGAATTCGCTAGATGACTTCAGTTGAACATCGACCGCACCTTCCTTCCCTCAAGAACTCGCCCATATGACCAGCACTGTATTTCGGGATCCGGATCTTCCTTCCTCGCTGAATCATCCCCAATTGAATGTGGCAGTGAAGGCTGCACATGAAGCTGGAAAGATCGTGGCGGACTATTTTTACAAAGGGACGACGATTCGCACCAAAGAGTCCTTCAATCTGGTGACCGATGCGGACGTTAATGCGGAACATTGCATCGCGGAAATTGTGCGTCAGAGTTTTCCAACTCACGCAATACTGGGTGAAGAGGGACATGAGGCAGATGTTACCTCGGAGCATTTATGGGTCGTAGATCCGCTCGACGGCACAAATAACTTTGCGCATCAGATTCCGCATTTTGCCGTATCGATTGGCTACTATCATCGCGGGATCGCACAGGTCGGTGTGATTGTAAATCCAATTACATCGGATTGGTTTTTCACAGTACGAGGGCAGGGGGCATGGTACCGAAACAAGAAAACGCAAGTATCCAATGAGCCAACTCTTGAGAAAACGATGATTGGTATTGGATTCTACTATGATCGTGGAGTCATGATGGAAGCCACTCTGACGGCCATACGCGATTTCTTCCGCCAGAACATTCATGGCGTTCGACGATTTGGTACTGCATCACTGGATCTTTGTCAGGTAGGTTTAGGGAGATATGGTGCGTACTTTGAATATCAGCTTCATCCTTGGGATTTTGCCGCAGGTCGGCTATTTGTTGAAGAAGCTGGAGGAATGATTTCGGATTGCGAAGGCGCCGAGTTGCCCATGGCCCGCACAAGTTGTTTGGCTTCCAACGGTCTCTTGCATGCTGCCTCCTTAGAGATCACCAAACGGTACTGGAAAAACGGAATGCCTCATCTAGTGAAAAACGGAGATAGTTTGTAGTTAGTTGATGAATTCAACTTATAAAGCCAATCGTTAGCTGGGATTTTTTTAACCCGTAGCTGGAACGCAGCGGAGGCTAGGTGGATTGGAGATAGTCTCCGATCTCCAAAAATGCTCTCAAAAAAGATATGTAGGATAAACAGGGCTTAAGTCCCTCCTTACTCTGTATAGGAAACCGCACCAAAGTCTATTCAAGCAGAGCTTAAACGCGACCAAGTGAGAGAGTTGGAAACATGACCTATCAGCCACTAATTGAAACACGAAAGACCACGGCAAACATCCAGTCGTTGTGGTTGGTATCATTGTTTTGTGTGTGGCTCGTCGGGTGTAGTTCTACCAAAGGGAACGTAGCCACCGAGCAACTACTGATGTCGGATGCCGTAGACCGAACGGTGTCCGACTTTGATTTTACACCGCTTGCAGGCAACAAGGTCTTTCTTGACACGGCCTTTATTGTGCCCAATCGCAATCCGCAACAGCTCATCAATACCGATTATGTCATCAGCGCGATGCGTCAACAGATGATTGCTGCTGGCTGTCAGCTTGTAACGACAAGGGATGACGCGGATATTATTGCCGAAGCTCGCTTGGGGGCTTTAGGGACTGACGGTCAAATGATTATCTATGGTGTTCCTGAAAACAGTTTCTTGAGTCGTGCTGCATCGGTTTTGCCTAATGCGCCCCCCATGCCTTCGATTCCCGAAATTGCCCTGGCGAAAAAGGATCACAAATCTGCCGCCGCTAAATTGGCTGTGTTTGCATATGATCGGAAAACACTCGAGCCCGTTTGGCAAAGTGGACTCATTCAATCGGAAAGTACTGCTTTGGATACATGGGTGTTGGGTGTTGGGCCCTTTCGACGTGGCACAGTTGAAGATGCTGCCAATATCGCCGCGAGTCGTTCCAAGGCAAGGCGGCCTGCCGCAGATGGTCAGCTAACTCCTGACGAGAATGCTCTGGTTTCCTACGATGCTGAGTGGGTTTATTCACGCAATACATCGGCAATCAAAGAAGAAGCGAACCCAGTGATGACTGCAGATGCGGCAGGTGACAAAGCTAAAGGGGAAGCCACCACGGCCAGTGCAAATCAAGCGACTTCAGCTTCTATCAATTCTGCACCATCGGGCGTTCCCGCAATTACTGGTGCTCCTGCAGCAACCTTAGCAACCCCAGTCGCCACACCAGCCCCGACAGATTCTACTCCAGCAGATAGGCCTAGGGGGCCTTAGTACTAAGCATGCCACGGGCGCGACTGACTTGGGATTCTGCCCAGGGCTTGCCTGCATACAATTCTATGATGCCGCTGAGAAACGTCTCTAGTTCTTTGCCTTTCAGGTTGCCGATTCCCCAATCCAACAATTCGGAAAGCTGCTTTTGTGAATCCTCATTTTGGCTCATGATGGATTTGGCGAGTTGCTCCCGTTTTCGATCAACAATTTGAAGCAGCTCTTTTTGTGATGGGCTCAGATTCTCTCGATTCCCATAAACCGCATGCACAGCGTGCAGTTGTTTGAGGGCTTTTTCTGGTTCACTCGCTTCAAGTTCTAACGCTTCAACGATGGAGGCTTCCATCACTGAGTTAGAAACAGTGGCATTTTCTCGGCGACTCTTTCGCAACAGAGAACGCATTTTTCGATTCGCTTCAACTTCCTCGATGGCTCCCCTAATGAGCTCGGTTCGCTCATCTTCGGGGAAACGATCTTGAAACTCGATAAGTTGATCGTAGAGTGTCGACAAGGCTTCCGGATCGTTCGCTTCCAATGCTGGTGCAAGTTGCGCGTACAGATCATCTGCAGACGAGGGGCGAGTGAAATACCATAGCGCGACAATACAGGCCATTAATGCAATTGCAATCGAGGCAATAGAAATCCATTGGTTGGAATTGTCTTTGGCGGCATGCTCATCGGTAAAGGTCGAAATCGGTGGAGCTTTGCCGTCAACTGTGGTGAAATGGGTACCGCCACCGGTGGCAAGCGTTGGTGGTGAGGCATTCGGTTGTGAAACATCGAAGTCGCGACTGATATCCCCATCAATTGCGGGAGAGGTTCTGGGGCGAGCTAGTAAGGTTGGATCGGTTGCAGCGTTCTTCGGCAAGTTCTGAGCTTCGATGGTGACTCGTTCGGCCGTTCCAGTGGGGACGTCAATGAGGCGTTCTTGAAACTCGTTGAGGTCCAAGCTGGTATGCGTGTCCATTGTACCGACTTGTTCTATCTCAATCGTCTCGGTCTTGCGTTTCAATCCCTGCTGCATCGCTTTCATGCGATTGTTGACCACCAGTGCAGTTGGAGGACGCATCGCTGGATCTTTCGCCAATAGTTGCTCAATGAGTTCCGCAAACTCAAGTGGTGTTTCTTTTGCCAGACGCTTGAGTGGAATCGGGTCTGTAAACTTTAGCGCATAGAGTGTTTCAGGAACCGTCTTACCTGCAAAGGGCGCTCGTCCTGTTAAGGCAGCATATAAGACGCTGCCAAGACTATAGAGATCGCTGCGAGTCGTTGCCGTTTTGCCATCGGCTTGTTCGGGTGCCATGAAGTCGGCTGTTCCCACAACCGACCCGGCCATGGTCATTTCGGCAGCACCAAACAGTTTGGCTATGCCGAAGTCAACGAGCTTCACTGTTCCTTCGCCGTTGACTAGAAGGTTCGCAGGTTTCAAGTCTCGATGAATGATGCCGATATCGTGAGCATGCTTCAACGCCGAACAAATATCTATTCCAATTTTCAGAACATCATCCCAAGGAATGGGACCATTCCGCCGCAAGCAATCATGCAAAGACTCGCCATCCACGAATTCCATGGAATAAAAAAGACTGCCACCTTCTTCCCCATATCCGATCAGCTGAACGATGTTCGGATGCTTCAGTCGTTTGAGCGTTTCAATTTCAACTTGGAATCGTCGTCGGAATCGGGGCTCATCCGCAATAGAATGGGATATCACCTTCAGGGCAACAGGGAGTCCTGATTTGGCGTGATGAGCTTTGTAAACACAACCCATTCCCCCTTGGCCAATGATCTTCTCGACCTTGTAAGGGCCCATGAATTCAGGAATCATAAACAGTCGCCACCAGCAAAATTAGGGCCCAAGGGAATCCGCCCGATCGATTATAAATGCGGACCGAGGATTTTGCTATCAGACGGCGTTTGGCCAAATGCGAAAAAGAAGGGGGCGGTTCTATCTTTTGGCGAACCACACCGCGTTTGGCGAACAAAATTGAGCTAGAGTGTTGACGTTTTAGACAACGTGGACAGCGGCGTTAAGCGTCAGCCCGCAATTACGCCATTGTCGTAACGCTTTAGAATCCTGCGGACGAAGTGATACCGATGAATGGCTCAAAACCAAAGTGACATCGCACCAAGGTGCAACCGAACGCGCGACATCTGAGTTGATCCGACCCAAATCGAGCAAGATCAAAGAAGTTTGCTTTTTCCAGTTTGGTAACTCGCACAGCAGCTTACTAATGAGAGAAGGATCAAAGCGAGCTTCAGAAGCATCCAGCGAAAGAACTTCGTTGATGATGGATTGATCCCCAGTCAACTTCCAAGGAGCTACTGTCAAAGTGCTTGTGCATTCTAAGCTGGATCGAAGCAAACTAGCGAATCGTACGAGGGTGTTCTGCGCGAACGTATTCCAATGGTCAAGCCGCATTGCACCAACCACAACGCCCTCTCCAATCTTCTTCTTCGATCGAACCATTTCGCAAAGTTCTGTATCGAGTGTACTGGTCGAAGCCTGAGAATTTGAGGGAAGGCCAGCTGATGTGGCATCGGCACCTACTATCCCAAACTCCGATCGCTCGTTGTTAGAGCTGTGCGGGATTGCGATTCGATCGGAGATGGGTCTGTTCATGGCCTGATCCGCTGACTCAATGGGGGCATGCACAAAACTAGAACTGCTTCAGTTGACTGAAGAGCCGTGATGGCGACTGCGATTGTTGGAATCTCGATGCGGAAATATCTTTGGTGAGCTTCTTAGCATCGACATCGTCTTCGATGATCAAGATGTCTCTATCATCCCCAATCGTATTCAAGTCATTTGTCGCGCCAAAGAGCTCTTCAAACTCTGCATCATCTCCGATTTCATTCAGGCGATGAATGTTGAACTCTTGAGAAATCGAAGAGAAGTTCATCGAGCCAATGGCTTCTTGCAACTCTTCCTCAATCTCGCTGGCTGGGAAGATGGAGGACATCGGTTGTGATGTTTGATGACTGAGTGGTGTATCTGGGAACACCTCATGAAGATCAGACCATTGCGAGAAGACATTCTCACTGATGGTATTGACAGTGTTTGTAACGAAGGTGTCGGTTACGCTCAGTGTGCTGCGAATGGAAGGACCAACCACCTGAATCTCTTCCTCGAAGCCTTCACCGAATACATTTCGATTCAATGTTGGTGTAGGAGGTTGAGAGGGGGCTGTAGCTTTCGCTACTGGAACTGCGTTGGTGTTCGCAATGACAGGGAAGCTGTTGAGCAATTCGGGAATATCATTACCGCTCTTGCTAATGGCTGCGCTGAATTCATCTTCGGAATCCAGCGACGCATGATCATCAAGGCTTCCGAATTCGATAGCAGATGACGCGGAAGCGACGCTATCTGTTCCCTCGGTCCATGGACAAGGAAGTTGTTGTAAATCAGCCCAAGCCTCTTCGATCAACGACGAGGAAACCGGCTTTTGCCCATAGTTGAACCCGAGCAACAATGCATGATCGAGTAATTGATGAACAAGACGGGGGATACCTTCAGTAGCGCGGTACACGCTGGTAATCGCATCCGTGGTGCATACGCTATCGACCTTAGCACCCGCAGCTTGGATTTGGTATCGTACCTCTTGATGGACTTCATCATAGTTCCAAGCCGTTAGGTAACAGCGAACTGCTAGGCGTTGGTTCAGGGCTTCGAGTTGTGGGTTAGCAAGTTGGTGTTCCAATCGCATGCTGCCAACTAGCACGATGCGAACCCGTGCATCACCCTGAATGACAATGTTGCTGAGAGCCCGAAGCTCTTCCAGCAACTTAAGCGGAAGTGTGTCAGCTTCGTCTACAATCAGCGCTAATGGGGCGGATGGGGTTCGTGGATTGGGTTGCAAATGTTCGTACAAGCTAAGACGCAATTCCCCTTCGCCTTGTTCGCGATAAGGGAGTTTGAGTTTGGACAGAATGCATTGAAGCAATGCGCGACGGCTGCAAAGTTGTGCACCTTGCAAAAAGACAACTTGGAAGTCTTTGGCGATATCTTGGGCCAAACGGAGGGCCGTGGTGGTTTTACCGAATCCAGTTCCACCGAAAATGACGGCAGGTCCTTCTGCTCGTCGCAACACGCGCGTTAGCGTTGCCCGAATCTGCTCTTCGTTGCGGGAAGAAAAGTAGGCATTGAGATCGGGAACTGCAGAAAATGGCCGACGATTAAAACCGTAAAACGACTCGTACATAGTCCGAAGCCCTTCGAAGCATTTCGATGAAGTGATTGAAGGTTCAATCGGAAAAATGTTTCGTGCCTCTTAAGTGTGCTTACTTTGTAGAGCGTTAAATTTTCATCTTTCGTAACAAACTAACATCACACGCTGCTAAATAGGCGCGCGAGAGCAATTAGAGGTTGCGAAATACTCAGGTCGCGCCAGTTGGAGTCGATTGTAAATCGAACCGCCGCAGAGAGTCCCCAAAATAACAGAGACCATTCGCAGCCACTGATCCACCATTGCAAATGACGGCGCTGGGTTTGCTCGTGTTGAGCTGATTCTGATCTCTCGACTTTGGGGCCTACATGAAACAATGGGATTTGCAACTCTTCGAGTGTCGAGGCGTAATGGGAGTAGTTGGTCGTTTTGGTGGTGGGTTTACGTCGTAGTACATAAGCAAGGCTGACACCAGCGACTGCACCAATCAATAATCCAATCATTGGGGCAACAAGCGGATCTTTGGAAACCTTCGGCGTCCATTTTGAAAGTGACGAGAGAGAAACGGTTCCCATCAAATCAAATCGTTCGGACTGCAACTGCTGTGTTAAGGCGGCAGCCTTTTGTTCCAACGCCCCAATGTCAATTCCAACGCTGTTACTCTTGGTTTGAAGCATGGCAAGTTTTGCATCAGCTTCGTCGGCTTGTTCTTCCGTTGAGAAGCCAACTGTTTGAGCGGCGATTGTTCTCTCGCTAGCGTCGGTGTTACGTTCGGCATCAGCCGTTTGGTAGCGTTGGGCTAGATCGAGTTTGTATGTGACCCAACGCAAGTCGCGAGCTGTTTGAGTGTTGCTCAGAATTTTTGTGGAGGGTTCTGTCAAAGTGGAAAGCCAAGATTTGATGGTTTCAGCATCCACCTTACGATTCCACTCGCTCTCCAAAGTAATGCAATGCAGGTCAGGCAGTTCTGTTTCCGTTCGGGTGGCAACCGGATAATCGGATGTTTTTGAGGCTAGTTCCTTGGCGGAGAGCTTTCGTAAAACGCGGCAGTCTGGGTGGTGTAGACTAGGGTGGTCCGAGGCCAGCATTTGCTCAAGGACGTCTAAGCGACTACTATTCAAGACTACAGTAGTTTGTACGCGAAAGGTCACCGGACCTTGTGGGAACAGGTTTAATGACCACAATGCTCCTAATAGTGAGCAAAGCAGAGTGAACCAGAGAATGGAAGGGCGGGCATGGCTCGCCCCTGATTTTCGCAAAACCGATGTCATCGTGACTTTACCTGTAGGACTTCCTTGTCCGAAGGACGCTTTGGTTTTTCATCGACATCTTCGCTTGAATTACTCAACGAATCTGAGAGATGACATTTATTAGTGTACTGGTGTGCGGATTATAGTGCCGTTCATAACGATCCATCTATGACAAAGTTATTTCGTACCAAAGTTTGTGGCATCAAGACAACTGCTGATTTATGCAATGCCATCCATGTCGGCGTTGAAGCGATTGGACTCAATTTCGTACCGGAAAGTCCGCGTTTCCTTACACCTAACGCGGCAGCGGAATTGTTAGCGAGCAAGTCCGTTCAGGAGGCACTTAGTTCTTCGCCTCGCCACGCTCCAGCCTTTGTTGGAGTGCTAGTCAACCCAACTCCGGACTATGTCCGTCAAATTCTGCGGAATGTCCCACTGCAATACATTCAATTGCATGGAGAAGAAGTTGCGGATGATTGGCGCGAGTTTCGAGAGACACCTTTGATCAAGGCCATACGTTGGTCCGGCGATGTCGAGCAAACCAAGTATCTGACGCGTTGGCATCAAATGTTGGGTGGTCGGCTTGCGGCATTCTTAGTAGACGCGCCCGCGACGGATGTTCGCGGCGGGAGTGGTATGAAGGCTGACTGGAGCACTTTAGTTCCGCGGCCCGCTGTGTTAGCAGGTAAACCATTAGTGCTCGCGGGTGGATTAAATCCAGAAAACGTTCAGCAAGCGATCGAAGCGGTGCTGCCTAACGCCGTTGATACGGCCAGTGGAGTAGAAACTGCACCTGGAAATAAAGATGTAAACCGCATGCGTTCATTCGTGCAGAACGCACATCGAGCTTGGAGTTCGATGGTGTAAGTTGATTGACCTTGTTCCTATCGTTGCAACTCCCATGAATCGAGTTGGGATTATTGCAAGCATGAAGTCCCTCGTTCCCAATTCAAAATCAGGTATTTGAGATACAAAAGATATGCCAGAGATCCAAGCCTTTCGTGGACTGCGTTACAACTTGGCCAAGGTGGGATCCTTGAGCGACATTGTTGCACCTCCGTATGACGTGATTGATGCAGCGCTTCAAGACAAGTTGTATGACAAGTCTGAGTACAATGTGATTCGGCTGGAACTGAATCGGCCAGAAAGAACAGACACCAGTGGAGATGAAGTCTACCAACGAGCTTCGCGAATTTTGAGGAATTGGATTCGCGATGGAGTGATCGAAGCTGAAGGTGATCCTGCCATCTATGTTTATCATCAGGAGTTCACATATGCTGGCAAAACTCATGTTCGAAAAGGGTTCATGGCTCGTGTCCGTTTACAACGTTTTGGTGAAGGAAACATTTACCCTCATGAGCAAACGCATTCAAAAGCCAAAGACGACCGACTAAAACTGACCAGGGCGACGCAGACAAATTTGAGTCAGATTTTCGGGCTTTATCCGGATGCGGAGAACATCGCCCAAGAGATTTTGGAGCAACATATTATCAATGTCCGGCCGTTGGAAGCGGTGGACCATCTTGGCGTAATTCATCGTGTCTGGCCCGTCATCGACGCGCGAATTATTGGTGAGGTAGCGGCCCATGTCTGCAATCTTCCCATGTTTGTGGCGGATGGTCATCATCGTTATGAAACCGCTTGCAACTATCGAGATGAACTCGCAGCCCAGGGAAAATTGACGGCTGAGCATCCGGCCAACTATGTCCTCACAATGCTTATTGGAATGGACGATCCGGGGCTACTGGTTCTGCCAACTCATCGTTTGCTTGAGGGAGTTCCTGAGTATACGGTGGCCGACTTATGTGAACGCCTATCGGGGTGCTTTGATTGCGAAGTCGCTGGTGATGGGCCGGAAGGCGCGGCCAATATCTGGAAAGATATGGATGAGATCAATGATCAGATGATGATGGCGCTCTACTCTTCCAAAGATGCGAAGTGGGTAACCCTGACCGCCAAGAAAGAAGCTGTAGAGCGAATGGCTGAGCTTTCACCGGATCATAGTGATGCTTGGCAGGGGCTCGGGGTTGCCATCCTACATCGATTGGTCTTCGAGGAACTTTTGGGGCTGAAGGAAATGCCCAAGCCCACCTATGTGCATTTGGTTGAAGAAGTAGTCGCCGGTCTTCAGGGGAAGCTGGAAGGTAACTTGTACTATCCGTTGGCCGCTTTGGTCATGCCAGCCACTATTGATCATATTCGTCAGGTGAGTCTCCACCAGGAACGCATGCCTGCCAAAAGCACCTATTTCTATCCGAAGCTCCTAAGCGGTTTTGTCTTTCACAAGCTGGATTAGATAGCGTTTCGCGTGGAACATTTTGCCCAAGTGATGCTATCGTTTCCCGTGAAACCGGGGAAAGTGTTCCGAAACTGACGTTTCCAACGGCAGGCTACATGGGTTAAACTCACGTTCAAGCGATTGGAAGGATTCCAAGTTTGGCGGCGAGGATGGATCTGTGGCGCGGATATTCTGTATAGCAAACCAAAAAGGAGGTGTGGGAAAGACAACCACTGCCGTCAATTTGGCGTTTGCAACCGCGAAGGCAGGCTGCCGGACCCTCTTGGTCGACCTGGATCCTCAGTGCAATGCGACCGGAAGCATGGGGCATAAACCTGCCGACCGCCATCCGCTGCTACTGGATCGACCTCTGCGAGAAAGCCTTCTGGATACTGCAGAGGAACTTTTGCAATTGCTGCCTGGTTGCCGCAGCTTCCAGGATGTGGACCAAATGGCCAAAGAAGGGAATGGCCAAGCGGCTGTACTGCAGCAGCACTTGGACAGCGGCATGTCTGGGTTTGATTTGGTCTTTATCGATTGCCCACCCTCGTTAGGCGCCTTGACTCAAGCGGCCTTGGCAGCCAGTACCGAGGTATTGATGCCAATCCAATGCGAGTACTTCGCCATGGAGGGGTTGAGTCAAATGATTCAGGTAATTCGGCAAGTGATGCAGACTCAACCCGGCAAATTGACCTTTGGCGGAATCGTGCTCACGATGTACGATCCGTATCTGGAATTAACACACGAAGTGGATCGTGAGGTTAGAGAGTTTTTTGGTGAGATTGTTTTCGACACGGTAATCCCCAGGGATGTAGCGATCGCAGAAGCACCCAGCCATGGACTGAGTGTCCTGGACTATGCTCCTCGATCCAAGGGAACCCGAGCTTATATTGAACTATGCATGGAGGTATTGGAACGTGACTAAAGATCGACGGCTTGGAAAAGGCTTAGCTGCCCTGCTCGGAACGCCATTGGATGAAATGCAACCGGTTGCTGGAGGTGTCGCCAACGCGACCATCGAAAGCCCGATGCCGCCATCAAGTAACCGTGAGAGCCGTATCAATACGGTAGCTCCATCCTTACAGGCTGCTGCCCATGTGGCGACTCCCAACCATAGCACGGTTGAGTTGGCAGTCGATGAAATTGAAAATAATCCGTTCCAGCCTCGTCGGCAATTCAACGAAGAAGAGATCGCGTCGTTGGCTGAGAGCCTGAAGGAGCACCAACAGCTGCAGCCTGTGTTGGTTCGCAAAGTAGCAGGTAAGTATCAGCTGATCTCGGGCGAAAGACGATTGCGAGCGGCGATTCGGGCGGGATTCAAAACCGTTCGAGCCGAGGTGCGTGACGCAGACGATCGCCTGGTTGCTGAGTTGGCCATTGTCGAGAACTTGCAACGCAAAGACCTAAACCCAATCGAAAAGGCGATGTCCTTCCGACGCTATTTGGATGAGCATCGCTGTTCCCAGGAAGAGTTGGCGAGACGCTTGAAGATTGACCGCAGTACGATTGCCAACCTGATGCGATTGTTGGAACTCCCAGATGCGATTCTGGATGATGTACAGACGGATCGTGTCTCGGCAGGGCATGCTCGAGCCCTTTTGCCGCTAGGGGACGAGAGTCTACAGATGCGATTCTGCAAGCAGATCAAAGAGGAAGGGTGGAGCGTCCGCGAAACCGAACGTCGGGTAAGCGAATTTTTGGATTCGGAAGATGCGGAAGAGGTTCTGGATCGAGCAGCCCCAACCGCGTCCAGAAAAAAGACTGTTTCCCCCCAAATTGCCTCGTTGGAACAGGAAATTAGGTCGGCTTTAGGGACTAAAGTAGAAATTAAGCAGAACAGCAACGGTCGAGGCCGAATAGTAGTGCAATTCGGTTCAGAAGAAGAGTTCGAACGAATCCGCGAATTGCTCCTATCCACTGCCAGCGGACCACGTTTGGCACGGGTGGCATAAAGAAGTTTAGGTTCTCGCTGAACCCGGGTTGTCAGTTCGAGTCTTCTAAGTTAGAGTTTTAGCATATTGGTTCTGGCACTCAGTTTTGCCGCTAAACCGTAATGGGTTCGGCAACAAAGTAAGACTGAAAACCAGTTTCGATACGGGGTGTAGCGCAGTCTGGCTAGCGCATCTGGTTTGGGACCAGAGGGTCGTAGGTTCGAATCCTATCACCCCGATTTTTGGGCCTTAGGGGCCAAAAAAATAGAGAGTAGAGAAGAGAAAGTAGAGCAGTAGAGCTAACCGCCGGAGAGATACTCTAAGGCGTTTGATGCGTCGAACCGAACCACTTTCTCTTCTCTACTCGGTCTACTGCTCTACTTTCTACTCTCTTCTTCGGGAGCGGCAGGTGACCTTCCAGTTCGAGAAACTGCTTGTTTACCAAAAAAGTCCGTTGACTTCGCTGATCAAGTCTGTCCTACGACCGAAGAATTTTCCCGCGGCTACGGCTTCCTAGTCGATCAACTCAATCGTACCGCTTTATCTATCTCTGCCAACATTGCCGAAGGAAACGGTCGCTTCACCAAAGCAGACCGTAAGAACTTCTTCATCATCGCTCGCGTGTCGGTTCAGGAATGCGTGCCGCTACTCGAACTTGCGCGTCGCCGCAGTTTGATCGAAGAAGCAAAGCATGCGAAGCTAAAATTGCAACTCGAAGAAATTTCCAAAATGCTTTCAGGCCTAATCAGCAGTTTAGAGAATCGCAAAGTCTGACGTCCCCCCCCTCTCCCCCCTTTCTTCCCTAGCATTTGCTCTATGATCCATTCCCTGGGATAATCTCGGCGTTGAAATGGAATCGCCAGCCACGTGCGGTCATTTCTATGTATTGACCTTTCGCGAGCCAACCATGGAATTCCCCCAACAACTCCTCCCATTCGATGAACACAACGAAGCTCTGCAGTCCAATGTTCATCCTGCCGATTGGCGCAATCCGAAACCTGCAGCACGTTATAACTTAGTCGTTGTTGGAGGAGGAACTGCGGGGCTGGTTGCCGCGGCTGGCGCCGCTGGATTAGGAGCCAAAGTCGCGCTCATCGAACATGACTTGTTAGGTGGTGATTGCCTCAATGTCGGTTGCGTACCTTCCAAAAGTTTGATTGCGTCAGCCCGAGAAATTGCCGTTCTGCGCGGTCTTGCGAATCACCATTCGGACGTTCAACGAGCCTTCACTGACTTTCCTGCCATCATGGAACGGATGCGTCGGTTGCGTGCCAAGTTGAGTTCGCACGATTCTGCACAGCGATTTCAGGGATTGGGTGTCGACGTTTTTTTGGGATCCGCATCCTTCCTTGATGGTAACACGATAGGAGTGGGTGGTGAGCGATTGGCGTATCGAAAAGCGGTGGTCGCAACCGGTGCTCGAGCGTCTGTGCCTGAAATAAGTGGATTAGCCGAGTCGGGTTTTTTGACCAATGAATCGCTCTTCTCGTTAACCGAACTTCCACCAAGGTTGGTTGTTATGGGAGGAGGTCCGATTGGCTGCGAAATGGCACAATGTTTCGGACGTTTTGGATCGCAAGTTACGATGATCGAAACCGGTTCGAGACTATTGGCTAATGACGAACCCGATGCGGCGGCCATCGTGCAGAAGTCGCTCGAAAAAGATGGCGTTCGCGTGTATGTGAATTCTAAAGTGATCCGAGTGGAAAGGAGTATTGGTTCGAAATCCGTTATTGTGATGAGCAATGAGGTAGAGCAAGCGATCGCATGTGACCAGATTTTAGTTTGTGTCGGTAGGACGCCGAATGTAGATGGCTTGGGGCTCGATAAGGCTGGCATCGAATTTGATCCGCGACGAGGCATCGTTGTTGATGATTACCTGCGTACGACGAATCGAAATGTATATGCGGCAGGCGATGTTTGCAGCACGTATAAATTCACGCATGCCGCCGATTTTATGGCGAGATTGGTGATTCAGAATGCATTGTTCATGGGACGTGCGCGGGTAAGTCATTTGCTCATTCCATGGTGCACGTATACATCGCCCGAAGTGGCGCATGTGGGCCTGACGACTAAGCAACTCGCGGCGCAGGGAATAGACTTTGCCGAATATAGGCAACCATTTTCTGCGGTGGATCGCGCAGTATTGGCGGGTACCGAAGATGGGTTCGTCAGTGTGTTCTGCCGACGAGGTTCGGATCGAATCTTAGGGGCAACCGTGGTTGCCGAACATGCGGGCGAAATGATCGGCGAATTGACGATGGCGATCAAGCATCGGATTGGCCTTAAGCAGATTGCGTCGGTGATTCATCCTTATCCAACTTGCGCTGAGGCGATTCGAAAGCTTGGTGACCAATACAACCGCCAGCGATTAACGCCATTCGTAAAATCCCTCGTCTCCAAATGGCTGAGTTGGAACCGCTGAGTTTTTTTCTCGGCAACGCCAACGCACCCGTTTCTCAGGAAAGTGGTGCTCCAAAACCGCCTGAGCTGGATTTCTTTAGCTTTTTTCTCAATTTCTGTGCAAGGTTGTGGCTTATCATGTGACTTAAACCGTGGACAAAAGTGGGGAAAGGCCTCGAAGCGGAAGATGTCACTTGAATATTCCTGACACCAGAGCGAGCTTGATCGTGCGTCTGAAAGATGCTGCCGACGCCTCTGCGTGGACAGAAGTATTGGCCATCTACGGTCCGCTCGTTTTTCGAATGGCCCAACGCCAAGGGTTGCAAGGGCACGATGCGGATGACGTCGTGCAGGAAGTTTTTTCAGCGGTGTCGCGTTCGATCCATACCTGGCTCGATCAGGATCATCGCGGAAAGTTTCGCCATTGGTTGTTGGGGATTACCAAGAGAATTTCTATCAACGCGCTGCTTCGCCGTCCCTTGGCGAGTGTCGGTGCTGGCGGAAGTGGTGCAGAGAATCTCTTGAGATCGATTCCCGAGAAAGAACGTGAAGTGTTAGAGCAAGTGGAGCTCGAATATCAGCGTGAAGTCTATCGCTGGGCTTCATTAAAAGTACGCGAACAAGTCAACGAGGTTACCTGGCAAGCTTTCTATCTGACTCATGTCGAGGGTTTAGAGAGTGATTTGGTGGCGAAGCAACTCGGAATAACAAAGGGCAATGTGTACGTTGCTCGTAGCCGCGTGATGAACCGGATGCGCGAAATCGTGAAACGCTTCGAGGTGCAACCATGAAAGAACATTTAACGGAATGTTCCGATGACGCGCTGAAACGTCTATTGCAGGAAGTGCCCAATCAAGAAGCTGATATAGTCGTTATTGGACATGTAGAGCATTGCGTGCATTGTCAGAGTCGTCTATACGATCTCGCTGCTACATCGCGAGATTGGAATGCAGCCAAAGCATCTCTTTCTTCGTTTGATTCACTGGAATATTCACGCGAAGAGAAAAGATATCTCGCACATGCTGAAAATCCTGGCGAAACGTGCGATGAAAAATCTTGGATGGAGGAGTTTACGCGGCAATGGCTGCAACCACCGCGGCATCCCGAGTTGTTGGGCCGCATTGGTCGATTTGATGTTGAGCGGTGGATTGGTTCAGGTGGCATGGGGGTGGTCTATAAAGCTTTTGATACCGAGCTCAATCGACCCGTGGCCATCAAGATTTTGGCGCCTTATTTGGCAGGAATCGGAGCGGCCCGCCAACGCTTCGGACGCGAAGCTCGCGCAGCTGCCGCTATTGTGCACGAACATGTGGTTGCAATTCACAACGTAGAGTCCAATTCAGAATCTCCCTACCTGGTAATGCAATATGTTGCCGGTGAATCGCTGCAGCAACGCTTGGATCGAACTGGTGCGTTGGAGCTGTGCGAATTATTGCGGATAGCCAAACAGACCGCAGCAGGCTTAGTAGCCGCTCACGCTCAAGGGCTTGTTCATCGCGATGTAAAGCCATCCAACATTTTGTTGGAAGAAGGGATTGAGCGAGCCTTGTTGACAGACTTTGGATTAGCCCGTGCGGCGGATGACGCCAGTCTCACGCATACAGGCTACCACCCAGGCACTCCCGAGTTTATGTCGCCTGAGCAAGCTCGCGGTGAAGCGGTTGATGTTCGGAGTGATCTCTTCAGTTTGGGAAGCGTGATGTACGCGATGTGCACAGGGCGAAGTCCCTTTCGCGCGGAGAGCAGTTATGGTGTGTTGCGAAAGATCACGGATGCTGAGCCGATAGCGATTCGCGAATTGAATCCTTCCATTCCTGAATGGTTGGCTCTGCTTGTTCAGAAGTTGCATGCGAAACAACCTGCCGATCGCTGGAACACCGCGAGTGAAGTGCATGATTTGTTGGAAGGATGCTTAGCTCATGTACAGAACCCAACTTCGGTCGAGTTGCCCCAAACCTTGCAGCCTTCACCGAGACGGGGTTGGTGGCAACGAATGCGACGCGATTCGTCTGGCACTCGAAAAGCGATGGAAAATTCGCAATGGCAAACTCTCTACTTTATGGTTGGCTGCATGGTTGTTGTCGGAGGTGTCACTGAACTCGTGATGCTTGCGCCAACGGTCGATCGAGCAAAACCCAGCAGAGCCAATAGCGCCATCGACGATGCAGCGAAGGAAGAGGTGGAAGGGGGCAACTCGGAGAATCGAGTGATGAACGTCACTCCGGAGAGAGTGGCAGCAGAGAAATCGTGGTTGGATTGGGATTGGGGGGATGCCGAGCTCCGGGCGATCGAATCGAGTTCGGTCGAGTTGGGTAATGAAGCGCAAAAATGGGACAGCGAACCGAGAGGAAACTAAAAATGAATGGTAGAGCACTCTGTTTTTTATGGGTAGCACTTTTCACAATGCCGGATGGTTTAACGGCGCAGTTCGCAGTTGAGGTACCCGTTAAAGCGAATGGCAACGGTAACGTTGTGGTTCCCAAGAACTCGGTCGTTTTGATGATTGCGCCTAATAAAAAAAGCGTACAAGGATTTTCGGAAACCATGTATGGTTCTAATCCGTTAAAGGCGGTTAAGGGTGTATCACCAGTCCCGGTGGTGGGGACTGGGCCGATCGGAGCAGTCAAAAATGGACATCAGATCTTGGCTTTTAGTGGCCCACTGGGGGAATGGGATGAACTCGAATTGAGTCCCGGCGATCACGGCGACATGATCATGGGCAACGACCTGATCGTTGTAAAAGATAAGGATGGGATGTTGCATCAATTTCGAACGGGCTGGGGGAAATGGTTTACGCATGCAGAAATTCTGCGAGGGGATGTGGTCAAGTTTCTCCAGGAAAAGGGACGGAGTAGTCCCAAGGATGTATACAAAAACGCCACTGTCAAATTGGATTTTTTGGATCCCACCAAGGTAGTCGAATTGGTTCGAAGCATTTATCAACATGAAATCGAGTCCACTAGGGATCTTTCCGCGAGCGCACTTACTCTCACTGAAAATAGCGTTCAAATCAGCGGCGAAATTCAAGTGGTGGATGAAATCGAAGCATGGATCAAGAGTATCGACAAAGAGAGTCTACCGTTCGCAAGTGGGCTACGTTTAGATCCACTGTCACCCGCTCCTGCAAAAGAAACTCGATCGGGTTGGGAGGGGTTCCCGCAAAATCGAAATAGATCTTTGGCCTCTTCGCAAAAGGATCTGAAGAGCTTGCAAGATTCGCAAATGGCTGAGGAAAAGACAGCACTGGATTTGGCCAAGAGTTTGCTCGCCATGACTGAAGATCAACGCGAAAGTCACGAGAATCATCAAAAATTGAAGGAGTGTTTGTTACGCAGTTTTCGCCTTAAGCAAGATATCCAGGAATTGGAAATCGCTGAATTGAAAACGAGGCTTGATCTCTTGGAAAACGAACGGAAAGAAAGGTCAAAACGTGAACTCGATATCGTCGCCAAGCGGATGTCACAACTTTTAAATGGCGAGTCTGGTTCGGAGAATTTGGAAACACTCAGGAAGGAAGTGGCGGCAGCAACGATCGCCAATCAGCGTTCCGACAATGCACTACCCTCCATGCCGAAAACCAATGAACCGACTGCAAGTGTGGATGATTCAAGTAAGGCGTTACTAAACGAAGAAGGCAATAGTAATGCGAGTGAGAAAGAACCGTTGCGCTCGGACAAAAAAATAATTGAAGCGATGCTTGGCGGTGATGGACGTGGGGGTGGTTTAGGGCAGTTGATGGGATCGGCTTCAGACGACAAGCCTACTTGGTTTACGATGGACCTCCCAGTTCCGTTTCGAGTTGTTTACAAGGATTCCGTTCTTGAACCGGCGAGTTCGCGGAATACAGTGATTGTGGATGGTTCCGAGAAATGCTCTATCAAGATCGATCGGATCGTTGGTTATCATAACTTGGAGGTTACGATTGACTTGGAAGTCATACCAGGTATTGAATTCTCGCAAAAGCAAGTGTTCCTTGTTCTCAAGGAAAGCGAACTGAAAAGTCTAATGGAACGAGAGTTGTCGGGGATCGTTTACAGCTCCAGCTTCGGTCGCCTAGGAGTGCATTTGGGTGATAAAGATTTGGCCAACGACCCACTTAATCCACTCAACTCGGATGGACGTGCTATTGCCACACTGACCGTCAAGGGGATTAAGAAACTGGGTGATGCTGTTCCAAGCGAAAGTGAATTATTCGGGATTTGGAAACGAAACGCGACTCGCCGTGCAGAGAAAACTCAAGCTGGCTCGAAAGAGTCGTCGGTAGTTGATTCGAATGTTGACGCCTTATTGTCTCTTTCCATTGAACCTGGGCGTTGGACGACTACGTTTCGAGGAACCAAAACCGTCTATGCAGCCGAGTATGACTTGGAATCTCGACCGCAACGCGTAACGCTCACTAAGTTGGACGAGGAAGGTAAGCCCACCAATAGAGTTCAGCAACGCTTGCTCGAACTTCGGGAGGGAGATTTGTATTCGGCAGTTAAGGCTGGCGAGGCGGGAGAAGGTAAGCTCGACAGCTATGATGACGGTGCAGCAATCTTAGAAACCTATCAACGTGAAACCAATACGAACGCTATTGACGGGAGTCGCAAATAGTGGTGGCTGGTTAGAAGATCCTGATGTCAGCGATGCCCATGCCCAGCAGGCGTGTGTCCCAATCCAAAGTTGCTTCGGTATGCTCGATGCGATTACCGGCTAAGATCGGTTTTGTCTCGGGAAGTTTGATTCGAAGGGTTATTGGCGTTCGGTCGTCGGCAACACCTGCTGGTAAGTAGCCTTCAATAATGGATTTCACACTTGCAGGATCATCTGATACGTTACGGATTGAATGCAGACAGCGAATGCCATTGATTGAAACTTCCAGTCCCTGAGCAATCGCTTCGCTCGCAAAGAATACCACTTCGATCTCGAAGCGATATTCTCTGCCACTAAGCAAAGGGGCAAGGTAAGCAAGCGTAGTGTTTTGTGGGCCAGTTGCTCGATACCAAACTTTGCCGCTATGTTGTCGCCACCACCAACCTTGTCCAAACATCGGCTGATCCATCGTTAAATGTATCTGCGACAACGCATTTGGATGATGGAACTGAATGTTATCCACGAAATGCTGATTGAGGCTCTGTTCGACCATGGAGTCGGTGATCAAGTCGAGATTGTCTTCGTTGGGAAAGTGCTTGCGAAGAAAGTTTGCATATTGTTGTTCAAACATCTTCTTCGCTACTGAATAGGTTTCCATATCGTCGCGGAAACGATGAAGATTCGCAGCTAACATCTTATGCAGATTGCGACTTTCAGCATTGCTGGGGGTTTGGTTTAAGCGAAGTTGTTGAAAAGAGGCTGGCCAAGAAAATAAGTCGCACAACAAATGGAGAAAACGACGAAAATCTTCTGCAAGTCCGATCAAATGAAACTGCGCCAAGTCTCTTTCAGGCACAACCCAGCGATCCAACGAAACCGTATTCCAATCAATAGGTTCTACAGCAGCTCGAATATAGCAATTTTGCATCTGACAGTTTTCTTGTTCGAACTGCAGATACTTGCCCCGGTCTGGGAACTTAAGTTCTTTCTCTGCCTCTTCAATCGAGCCAAAGAGCAAGTGATCGTCCGGGCGATGATGATGGGCGCGAATCCAATGTTTGGCTTGGGATAAATAACGCTCAGCAGGGTGCCGCAATACCATGACCTTGGCATAATCGTCACCGAATAGCTTCCATACATTATTCGCGAAATGCCCCATGACCAACTTGCCTGAAAGTTGGTCCCGCGAATGTACGCTTTTGGCCTCCCTACCGACCAAGTGTGGTGACACATCGTCGATGTGGAAGTAGTTTTCGAGAATCGCACTTAGCGACGTCCCGCCCGTCTTCGGAATATGGAGGAAAAGTAAATTCTTCGGTGTGCCGGAGCTAACATTCATCAGCCATGCTTCCCTTCATTACGATCTGTTAAGCTCGTGAGTATGCCGTGATAGATCACGGATTTGAACCCTAAATTTGGGCTACTCTATCCTGTTTTTTTCAGACGAGACGCTCTGGTTTGGCGTCCACAGGAGAAGGGAGAAGTCTGGCCCTAAATCGCACATGGATCGCGAGTTTTTCCATGTCTCGTGAAGTGGCGAAGGGGGCGGAATCTGACGGGGCTGGTAGGGCTCGTCGATAATAATCACTTTGGGGAAATGGCTTAGCTTTTCAAGCTGTTCCCTTTGTCGTTCATCCGAGATCAAATAGGTCCAGGATGGTGGTAGCTGCTCGAAGGGTGGATTTGTTTGAGCCCAGAGGTACCAGCTTGGACGATTGTGCCAACGAAAAACGAAGGCATCCGCTTCTTGATTTCGAATCGTGGCTATGACCTGCCGAGTTTCTTGGGTCTGTGATTCAGAAAGACGTAGCCACAATGCGCCTGGCAATCCGAGTGATTCTCTCGCCACATAGCGTTGGACAAAAAGAAGGGCGGGGATCAAACAAGCGATTGTCGCCAAACGACGATAGAAAGCGAGTCGCTTGGGAAAATTTTGTAAACGAAACGCAATAACAGGAAGTGATGCCAGATGAAGGCTACCGATACGAGCGCCATCGACTAAGAGAATTAGCAGCGGAAGTGTACCAAGCGAAAGTTGTGTCCCTGGAACAGGGAAAGCAATCAACGGTTGCATAGCAGCGATTGTGGCTAAGCCAACCAGCGGCCATCTTGCTGAAGTTGTGTTGGGCAATCGCAACAGTAACCACCCCGACGCGATGCAGGGCGAAAGAGCCAGAAGCAATTCAGCCGAGCCTCGAGGCTGTAAACCATGCACGAGCGGGCTAAAAGCGTCGAGCCACATGACAATGGCTGCCAATGAAGTTGTGATGACAAAGAAAACGCTTAGTTGCGTTTGATTTGGGGCAATTTTCAAATCGAGCAAATCGCGAGGAAAATCGGCCCCAATCCGCTCCGATTTTTCGCGAAAATCGGTACTCATTTTCAGTGATTTCGCGCCTAAATAGACCGCAAATAGTGCCACCAGCAAAACCAAACTGCTCCATCCCAACGTGGAACGAATTGCTGGGAAGAAATAAAGCTCTAACAAAGCGCCGTGCTGGCCAAATAGTGCTTGTTTCAAAATGGCTGGTGAAATTCCGCGTTCTGCACTCCACAAGACAAAAAACAACAAAGTACATCCGGCGCTCAAGCTGAGTAAAAACAAGTGGTAGAAAGCGCGGACTTCGAAACGAGGTTCATCGGTTACGGAAGAGTTGTGTGCGTGAAGGGTGGCTCGGATCGCGAGCAGCGACATGGTTACCAATGACGGTAATGCAAACGCAGCCATCGAGTCGAGTTGTTTGCAGGTCAGGAGCCAGGCGATTGCAATGACGCCGAACGTATAGCCGATATCGATGACCCTAAGCCACGAGGAACGAATTGTACTGCTCCACAAGAAGATCGCAGGGAGTGCGGCCAGCAGTAAAATTCCGACATTGGGTTTAATCATGATCAGAGTTCCGGATATCAATCCGAGTGTACTGGTCAAGATCCAAGAGGGGAGGGGAGTGGAAGAGCTTGTTCTCCGTGCGAGCAAGCAAATGCAGATTGAGATCAGCAACGTGCACCAGATTTGTGGGTGACCCGGTTCCAAGACCAAACGTTCTTGATGCCAAAAGAGCATCAGAAACATCATCACCGAAACGATGGGCGCTAAGTGAATAGTCGTAGATGGGTTAATGCAGCGTTTTAGATGCGTGAAACTGCTAAGCAACAAGAGAGACGAACCGATCCAAAACAACCAAGTTTGCCAACGCTGACCATCGGTGGTGTAGGGGAGCGGAATAACATCTCGAAAAACGGTATCGAGCAAGTAAAAAGCGGGACCATATTGAGTGTAAATGGTCTCGTAAAGGGTATGACCTTGCGAATGATGAATGAGGGTCCACAGGATATAGCCTTCATCATCGTAGAATGCCCAATTCGTGAACAATGCCGCAAAAGCGGTGGTTGCGATGGCTAACAACGCAACGCACCAGGGGGCATTTTTTCGAAGGGTATTCAGGCCGAACGGGTTCACGCTTGGGACTCGTGTGCTAGTTCGCTGGAACTTTGCGGAGTATGAGTTGTTGCTGGCTCGGTTGGAGCAGGACTGTGAATGATCTGTTGGATATCTCTCAATGTATCCGCTAACACCTTTTCGATAGACTCGTTGTCGATACGTCTTGGACGAGACATATAGTTGGCGGTGAAGGTCGATGACGAGTCCACACGTTCCACGATATAGTTTGGGCGGCCCAGGACTTGTTGGTGGATGCGCATCACATATTCGCCCAACACTGCGATACCGAGTGCATTGAGGCCACCAAAGAAAGAGGCGAGCGTGGTGGTTGAAGCCCAGCCTGGGATTGCCAAGCCTGTAAACCATTTGCTGATTAAGGCGTAAGTGAGGCAACTGCCGGAAACTGTCAACGAGGCGATGGACAGTGCGTAAAAGATGAACAAAGGGAAACGCGAAAATCCAAAAATCGCTGATTGTGCAAGCTTGAACAACTGCCGCAGCGATACGCGTGGTTTGTCGTCGTGACGGGCGCAGCGCTCAACAACGATTCCTTGCTGACGGAAGCCGACCCAAGAGCGCAGGCCAGGGTAGAAACGATCTACTTCTGGAAGTTGTAAGATTTGTTGCACGACTCGCTGATCTACCAATCCAAAAGCGCCTGCATCGCTGGGGATGGGGATATCGGAGATTCGATTGAGAATGCGATAGAATCCTAAAAAGAGCATGTTTTTCCACCATGCTTCTTTTCGTTTTTCGCGAACTGCATAGACGACATCGGCGCCATTTCGCCATGCTTCGATGAATTCTCCTAAACGAGAGGGATCATCTTGCATATCGCTATCCATGATGATGGTTGCATCACCTTTGGCGTGGGATAAGCCTGCGTGTATCGCGGACTGATGACCAAAGTTTCTTGACAAGTGAACGCAGCGAATCTGTGGGCGTTCTTGCGCGAGGCGAGTCAATATTTCACTGCTGCCATCGGTGGAACCGTCATTGACGTAGATAACTTCCCAGCGGCAACCTGCTTTGGCCAAACCGTCGTCGATGCGATCCTGTAATGTCTCTAGAATCGCAGCTTCATTGAAGACAGGTAACACCAAAGAGATCAATGGAAACGGTGTGCGCTGTTGAGCATTCGGAGCGAGATAGTTGGAGGCGTTCGACATGGTGGGGAGCTTCGTTAACTATGTTTTCAAAGTTGATTTCGAAACGACTGCTACGAGCGATAGGCCCGTGGGCACGCCATTGAGTTTCATGAGGGTTCGTTCACAACTTGCGAGTTTGATCAAGATACGATTCATCAAGTTGGAAACCGGAGGAAATTCGGCGGGGCGATCTTGGGGGAAATATTTGCGCCAAGTTCGCAGCAAAAATGCGGCAGGCAATGTGAATGCGTTCCACGGACTAAGCCATTGAAGATTCAATCCAGCTTCACAAATATGTTGGCGGAGTTCTTGTGGCGAATAACGGCGGAAGTGTCCGAGTCTTTTATCCCAATCGCTGTAGAGCGATGGCCAAGCAGGAACAGTGAGGATGATTTTCCCCTGCGAATCCAACGTGTCTGCGGCATGGCGTAAGGCGGTAACTGGTTCAGGCAGGTGTTCGAGTACATCCAACAACAGCACAACTTTCGCTGAGGCTGCTGGAATAGGCCACTGCTGGCAGAGGTCATGTTGAGTAGCTGTTTGAATGCCGCGTCGATGGCATTGTTCTATGGCTTCGGGCATTAAGTCGAGTCCATGAACGCGAAAGCCTTTATCTTGCAACTGTTTCAGATTTCCGGCGGCACCAACTCCACCTTCGATAATGAGATCGTTGGGTTTGGCGAAGCGTTCTATCAAACCAAATGCCAAAGAACGCTTGGCAACATGCCACCAATAGCTTTCCTCGAGTTTGGCTAATTCCTGTAAATGCGCAGGATCCATAGTCCGTCCAAGAGCGAGGGGGAATGTGGCAGGGGTAGCGAGGTAGGAGTCGACCCAAATCGACTGGCAAACGTAGCATGTAGAGAGAAGGCATGCCGGTTGCGGAAGATGGATTGGCCAGGAAATCTTTGGCCCCAGTAGCGATCGTATCGACGGTACGATCTTTGACAATGCACACGTACCAATAAAAAAACCTCATGGCCTTTAGGTCATGAGGTTCAAATTTAGAGCGAGTTGACGCGTAGCTGCTTCAAACTACTTTCCTTTTTCTTCCAGCTTCTTGCCAACGAATTCTTTGAGGCCTGGCCCACGCAGTTCGCGAGCGGTTGCCAAGATTTCGCCGGTGTCACCATCCACCAAGAGAACAAAAGGAATTCCGCTAACGTCGTAGGTTTCGCCTAATGTCGTATCCCACAACTTGCCTTCGTAGATTTGAGCCCATGGCATTTCTTTTTCTTTGGTAAAAGCCGTTACCTTGTCTGCCATATCGGCTGCATCGAAACTTACGCCAAGGATCTCGAATCCCTTTTCATGATGCGCTTCATAGGCTTCTTTCATGTGCGGGATTTCGCCAATGCAAGGGCCACACCATGTTGCCCAGAAGTCGAGCATCACGATCTTACCCGCGAAAGTCTTTGGAAATTCAATCTTGTTGCCTTGCATATCCTCAGCGGCGAACTCAATTGCTTTTTGTCCAATGGCCAAATTCGGTGGAAGTGGCGACATTGGCAATTCTTCGGCGGCTTTATCCAGGCTCAAAGCACCATCTTTGAAGGTGAGTTGATACGTGGTGCCTGTGAAGTTAAACGGAGCGCCGATACGGGCTACTTCGCGTTTGGGGCTGATGCGACCATCGCCATTGCGGTCAATGGTTAGCGGTGTCTTGTCTGCGATGGCACCTGATACGAATGTCGAGTAAGGTTGATCGTCGAGTTTGAAGGATATCTCATAACCGAAGTCGCCGTAGTACAGCAGCGTCTCTTTGAGCTGTTCTCGGGCAGGATCCTTGGGGTCGAATCGATACATGTTGATGGCACCAACTTTACCATCGCCGAGATCGACTTTCGCGCTGCCGTTATGCATGGTGAGCTCACCACGTTTTTCGGCCTTCCACACGGTTGCTTCATCGTTGGTTAGATCACCATCCGCGTTGGTGTCTACAAACAATTTGGCTTCGCCTTCAGCGGGTTCATCTAGGATGAACAAATAGCTTTTGTCGCCAAAAGATAGTTTGCCGTATTTGGGAGCCGTCAGACCTTCAGGAGCTTTGGTGACACCTTCAATTTCTGCTTTCATTTCGGCGCGAACGGGGCGGTAACCACCAACCCGAGCCGTCACACCCGAATCCACAAATTTGGTTTCAACGCCACCGTCAGCAACCATCCCTAACAGCAAAACAGGAAGGGCAAATGCATTCATTATGAAATCCTCGAACAGGTAAGAAGTTAACTGGCGAATATGATACCGCTGTTTCTACGAAATGTCCTCCGAAAAGAGGGGGGCAATCTAAGAAATTTCCAACTTGGGGTGAACGTTTTTGCGCTGGTTTTGGCGGTTTCGTCCGTTTCTCACTCCACGAAAAAACGGTTCGATGCTACGATTGAGCCCGAATGACCACGGAGGGTGAGTTTAGGCAATAGGAAGTTGGACATGATCACGCCTGAGAGAATGGTGTTTGCACTGGGTGTCGCAATCGCTTGTTGGGCGTTGGGCTCCATCGCCATTGAACGCCATAAAGAGCTCGGTCAGTTGCTCCGAACCTTCGTTGAAGATCAAAAGGCCCGAGCGCGTCTTTTAGCCCGCGCTCGAGCGCTGCGAAGGCAGCAAGATAAGTTAGAGAAAACCAAAAGTAAGTTAAGCGAATAAGTACTAAAGAGTCAGCGCAGCTATGGAAGAAACAAATCTCTCCAACAACGAGACCCCAACAAAACGGTTGTACATTGAAACCGTTGGGTGTCAGATGAATGTGCTCGATAGCGAGATGGTTGTAGCGAGTTTGCGTCGTCAGGGATATTCATTGACCCGCGATCTTGAAGCAGCGGATACGATACTATTCAACACATGCAGTGTCCGCGAAAACGCTGAAGAGAAGGTTTACGGATCGCTGACCCGGCTTAAACGTCTCAAAGAACGCTTTCCTGAAAAAGTGATTGGCGTTATGGGATGTATGGCTCAAAAGGATCAAAAGATTGTTTTTGATCGTGCGCCGTATGTGGACTTAGTGGTTGGCCCAGGACAGTTGCACCGCATTCCCGAACTCATCAGCAAAGTGGAGAGCGGAGCGGGACAACAAATGGCTGTGAGCCTTTCGCGTAAAGGTGGTACGGTAGACGAAATCAAACGTAGCCACGAGTCGTTTGATCCTCTCCGCGATCCAACGATGCGGCCGACACCATTTCAAGCGTATCTCCGGATACAAATCGGCTGCGATAAGTTTTGCACGTATTGCATCGTCCCGATGACACGCGGACCTGAACAAGGGCGGCCTCCAGAACAGATCGTTGAAGAGGCCAAAATCCTGGCCGATCAAGGGTGTAAAGAGATAACGCTCCTTGGTCAAACCGTAAACAGTTATCGTTACAAGGATGAGACTGGCACGGTTAACATGTCTGAGCTCTTGCGACGATTACATCCTATCAGTGGTTTGGAGCGGATTAAGTTCGTTACCAATTACCCAAAAGACATGACCCGCGAATTGCTCGAAACGGTTCGGGATCTTCCTAAGGTTTGCCCTTATTTGCATGTCCCCGCACAGAGCGGTTCCGATGAAATGCTCAAACGGATGAAACGTGGATATACGATTGCTGACTATATGGAAATGATGCAACGTATTCGCGAGATTCTTCCGCAGGCTTCTGTTAGCAGCGACTTTATTGTTGGTTTCTGCGGTGAGACCGACGAAGATTTTGCTAAGACGGTCGACTTGGTAAAGGAATGCCGTTTCAAGAATAGCTTTATCTTCCAGTACAGTGTTCGGCCCGGTACCAAGGCAGCGGATTTGTTGCCCGATGATGTGCCTGCTGATGTTAAACAATGGCGCAATAACGAGCTATTGCGAGTGCAAAACGAGATTAGCGCTGAAGACAATTGCCGCTTCTTGGGGAGCCGTGTTCAAGTATTGGTGGAAGGCCCAAGCAAGGTTTCGGTGAAACGGGGTGAAACTGGCCCGCTTCGACAGATGACCGGCAGAACTCCCTGCGATCGAATTGTGGTTTGGGATGGCAATGAACGACAAGCAGGTCAACTGCTCGACATCCTCATCCATGATGTCAGTGCAACGACTCTATTTGGTTCGGTAGAAACACGAGATATTCCGTCCGATGTCTTTCTTCCTACGCTTACCTTACAGTCCTAAGAGATGACATTTCGACTTGCCGAAGCATTTGATCGATCGCTTGAGGCAATCAAGTGGCCTGCGGCGGTACTGAGTCTCCTCAGCTTACCGGTCGCACTGTTTGCTTTTGGTAAGCTTGTGCTGCGCTGCTTTTCTGAACCCTTGGATTTGTTGCCGTTGTTGGCAGGTGCTATCGTATTGATGCTCGCTTGGCGGCAGTTTCGTTGGTTTGCATGGGGCGCGAGCAAAGTCATCGTGTGGGAACACGAACTCACTCATGCCATTTTTGCTTGGCTCACCGGGCACAAGGTATTGCGCCAGGAATGGCTGAACGAGGATGGCGGGAAGATTGAGTTTGTGGGGCGGGGGAATTGGCTGATCACCGTAGCGCCCTATTTTTTTCCAACATCTGCTTTTCTTCTGTTAGTCCCGGCGCTGTTGATGCCCTTTAATTTTCTCCCTTGGTCGCAATTGGCTTTGGGCGTCGCGTTGGGGTTTCATCTTGTCTCGACTTACATTGAGACGCATCGCGATCAATCGGACCTGAAGAAGTTGGGTTGGGTCTTTTGTTGGCTGTTTTTGCCCACCGCCAATGTGATTGCCGTCGCACTTCTGATTGCGTATGCTCAAAGCGGCCTTCAGGGCGTGGGAGAGTACTTTGCCGATGGCTGGGATTGGCTCAAGTGGCTGCGATCGGCGTATTTGCCAAGTCTGACATGGCTTCCCGGGTCGCCCGAATAACCCGCGCCAAGGCTGGATCCAATTCATGGATCGGAAGGTCATTTTCCGTAGCCAAACTACTGGTGACCTGTTGTAATTGCTCGAGCACTGATAGCGAGATGTCAACAAACAAAATCTTCTTGCTACCGATGCGACATTTCCCGCCTGCGACACCCCCCAACCATTCTCTGCGGATTGTAAAGCCATTGCGTTTGGCAGTGTCTAATGCGATTTGAAGCAAGTCCAATGAATGCATCTTGAGTTCCACACGCCGTTGGGGTGAGTTGTAAGCCACAAATGAGCAGCAGGATCATCTAGCGCTCCCCGTTCAGTTTCAAGGTCAACTTTCAGCGGTCGTACTGCAGAATTTGATCCGATTTCGTCGATAGCTCATTCATAGGAAATCCTCGACTTAAGTTAAGAATATGCCTTAAGTTAGGCTGATCTGGATAGATAGGAAGAATGGTTTTGGCCGATTGGCGAGCCTGGGTTGTTTGCTCAGGAATTTGGTTAAAACAATGACTGGGTAGGTTAGGTGGATTTGATGACTCTGCGCGAAGCAACTCGAGACGAACTACTGGAAGAAAACGCAGCTCTGCGAGCCAAGTTGGAACAAATGCAGAGAATGGCGGTATTGGGCGAATTGACCAGTACTACGACCCACGAGTTTAATAACCTGCTTACTACGATGTTGAATTACGCCAAGTTGGGTTTGCGCTATCGAGATGAGCCAAGCCGCGATAAGGCGTTTCAGCGAATCTTGGATGCCTCCAATCGTGCAGCTAAGTTAACAGGGACGATTTTAGCGATGGCGCGAAATCGCACTGGCCAAATGGAGCCTACAGACCTCAAGCAAGTGATTGAAGATACTTTACTATTGATGGAGAAGGAGCTGCAGAAGTACCGAATCGGCATCGAGAAAAAGATCGAGAGCGTCCCTCTCATTCTGGCTACCGGCAATCAATTGCAACGCGTTCTGATCAATATGCTCGTCAATGCACGACAAGCGATGCCCAATGGTGGAATGGTGTTATTGCAGTTAACGAGCGAAGATGAAGGACGCATTGTCACTCTGGCTATTCGAGATACGGGGCAGGGTATTGCGCCTGAACATTTGCCTAAGATCTTTGATCCATTCTTCAGCACCAAGAGTGGACCGGACGCTAGCGGTAAAGGTGGAACGGGATTAGGCCTCTCCGCATGTCGCGAAATCATCGAGAGCCATTCGGGTCGAATTCGTGTCGAAAGCACGATCGGTCGTGGGACTCAGTTCATTATGCGTTTCCCATCGCTGTTGGTGGACCACGAAGCAGCCTAGATCTTTACATAGTATTTGTGGCGATACATCCAGAGCAGGATGAGCCACAAGCAGAAGAGCGTCGTGGCTCCCAACAAAATAGGTTGCCAGTTCTCGCCACCGATCATGAATGGTTTGGGGCCGAAGTGCTTGGTTAGGTTTTCGCTTATCCAACCCGCGATTGTTTCTGCCATGACATAGCTGGCGATCGAATTAGCACCGATGACCAGCAACGGAAAAAATGCTCGACTCCATTTGGCGACATCTAAAAGCGAATAGAAAATCCCCATCATTGCAAAGCAGCATCCACCACTCCATAACGTCCAGGTAGGTGTCCAAATTCTTTTGACGATAGGGCAAAGTCCAAGCGTACTGATGCCCCAACCCGCGAGTAGCAGAATGCCTGCTGTCGCGAAGCAATAGGTCAATTTCTTTTGCGAAGTCTGTTCTTGGTTCGCTAGCCACCGTCCAGCGACTAGACCAAATAGCATCGTGGCCAGAGTCGGAATAAAGCTCAATGTCGCATAGCCTCCGCGATTGAACTTAAAGAGCTCTTCACGCGGGAACAGATTAAGCCACCAACAATCGAAAGCCCAGGCAGGGTTCGTGTTCTTGTTCCAATGAGCTTGAAAGCCGTCCATCCAATGCGGCCACTCGTTTGGGACGCCGACGTTGGGGCGATCGAATTCTACACTGGGCAAAGGGTAAAGTGCGAACAACGCCCAGTAGCCAACTAACAAGACCGCGATTGCGATGGGGGTGATCTGCGGACGAGCCCGAGCGACCAGTACCAATGGAAAGTACCCGAGTCCAATTTGCGTCAGTGTATCTTCGAAAGTGAAATAGGTTTGTTCGCGATGTAGACTGCGAAGGAAGATACCCAAGAAGATAAGAATCAAACTTCGCCAAGCTGCGTGCATCAAGATGGCCAGTGTGGACTGTGCTGCCGAGCGTTGCAAAAGTGAGAAGGCTAGCGAAGTACCGACCAAAAATGAAAAGCTCGGCTGGATCAAATCGTGTAGCGAACATCCAATCCATTCCACATGCGTGGTATGAAATTTGAGCCACTCAAAAAATGAATTGTCTGGATAAACTTTGGCTAAGGAACTGAGATGGACCATTTCAGCCATCATCAACAACATGACAAAGCCGCGATAAGCATCGATCGAGAGCAGTCGCAGAGGCAAATTTGGGGTTACCGTAACGGCGGTGTTCGAGGTGGACGTGGCCAGAGAGGAGGCTGTGGAGTTTGAGGTGGTCATTCGTAACTCCAAATTTGAATGCAGGCAGGGAGTAAAGGAAAGATCATTGCGTAGTTAAGTAGAGAGAAGTGAAGCCGACTCCCCGAATTTGATCATAGATTTCGATAACGCGCTCAGTAGGTAATTCGGGAACAGGATCAATGATGACCGGAACATCTTGACGAATTTTGATCAGCGCGGAAAGACGGGCAAGAAGTTCTTCGGGCGTTGAAAGACTCTGATCGTTCAGGAATATCTCCATCGAAGTTCCGTTCATGGCTAGACGGACCACGATTTCATCAACATCCGTCGCTTTAGGTTCGGTGGGAGTTGCGGTTCCACCCGCTGCTGGTTGTTGAGCCGATTCGACAGCACCTGAAGGGAGGATTTGTTCGACACGATCAAAGCTGGCCGTGGCTAAGAAGAACACGAGCAACAAGAAGACAACGTCGATCATGGGAGTCATCATGACATCTGGTCGACGAGAGTTGTCGCGGTGGTAAACAGCTTTCATGTTCCACCTCGCGATTCATAGACGCCAAACACGATATCGCCGATTTTTTCTTCGTTGAGAAGCTTGAGGGCTTCAGCCAGCTTAGCGTATGGCTGTGAACGGGCGATACGGATCTTGACACGCAAAATACCGTTTTCTGTCGTTAGTCGCTGTCTGGCGATTTCGCGAAATCGATCGCGCGAAGTCCATTGTCCGGCAACCATCCAGCTTCCATCTTCCAAGATATTAAGCGTTAGTTGTGGTCGATCCAGGCTATTATCGATGCCCGTTTTGGCGACTGGCAAATCCAGTTTGACGTTCGCTTCCTGTTTGGCTAAGTGGCTCGATACCAGAAAGAAAATGATCAACAAAAACACGACATCAATCATCGGAGTCATGTTAATGGAGACATCACCGCGCTGGCCGTAGTTGGGTATTTGCATAGGCTCAAACCGTTTGCAAGTAGAGGAGCTGGTCGGCGATTAACAACGTGTTCAAAAATATGAGGGCCATTAAGCACGGCGTCATCAAGAACGGGGCGGTGGCGTGCTAGGGGGCGAACTAGGTGGAGTGCGGAAGGCACCGGGGGTAGCTCGTCGACGGATAGGTGAAAAAATTTGCTGAGCAAGGTAAGCACTTTCAGCAATGATCTGGTCAATTTTGTTGCGGAACACTGCAAATGCTCCGAGAGCGGGGATCGCAATCAATAGTCCAGCAACGGTTGTCACCAGTGCGGAATAGATACCTTCGGCAAGATCCGCTGCACCCGCTGTACCTTGTGATACGGCGACTTCGCGGAAGGCAAAAATCATACCGGTTACGGTTCCGAGCAAGCCAATCATGGGAGCGATGTTACCGATCACAGATAGATATTCGATCTTGCGATAAAGCCTGGCGGCTTGCTCGGCAATTGCATCTTCAAGCGCCTTTTCTGCACCCGGCCAACCCAAGTCGGCTTCGGCCAAACCATTGACAAGGATATAGGAAAATGGGCTCGGCTGGCTCCGGCATAGTTGCTCAGCCTCTTTGATTTTTCCCGCGGCCACTAACTGGCGGACTTGTTCTGCCAAGCCATCAGGGATGAGTTCCTTTTTTCGTAAGGTCATCAGTTGTTCGAAGACCAGATAGGCCGTGAGCATCGACAGCAGAATCAGGCTTATCATGATGCTGATGCCAACGATACCACCGCTGAAAATGATTTCTAAAAATCCACCGCTGGATTGAGTATCTCCACTCGGTGGAGCAACATTTGCTTGAGCAAACCAAAGCAGCATCTGCAAAATCCTATTCGTTCAGAGTGCAGCAAAAGAAAATAAGTTAGTGGGACGGACGATGGATCCGATCCGTTCTCGAAAGCAGTGAAAGGTGCTGGGTTGTAAAACGAGCTTGGAAATAACGCTTAAGGCGTAGGGAACAGGGCTTGCAGACGCTCGGAAGATTGTTGCACGGCCTCTTTGCCGAGCACTTCTTCCGCTGCAACTCTTGCAACTCGCACACGATCGTAACGGTCTCGATGCAGAATGGCAATCCGCAGGCTTTCGAATGCTGAAAGGCTCGGTTGACGGGCAGCTCGCCAACGATCGGCGATGAGTTCCGTGGGGCCTAACTGTAATGGTAAAAGAAGCGAATCACGTCGAGTTTGCCATCCGAGCAGGGTGGAGGTACTGTCGGGTGAAATGGGAACGATCCGCCAAAGCTGGCAAGTTGCAAGTTCTGCGATGGCTGAATTGGTAGAACGGGTCAACTTCTCAAGAGTGTCCACAGCGTCGTTACGTTTCGAACCAGATATCAACCAACTGGCTCCCAGCAATTGGATCCCTTCTTCCTTTTCGGCAAGCCAGCCTTCTGCAGCGGTTTCCATCGCTTTAGTGGTTTGACTGTCAACCCAATTTAGTGGGGCTGCCGCATACAGAAATGGTGGCGGTGAATTCTTGCATAAGGTGACGTAGATGTTTCCAGCTGGGATACGGTTTCCGATGGCGTTGGCCGTAATAACTACTTGGGCCAACAATAGCCGTTGTTGGTAAGGTGGCATATCGGTCTTGAGGACCGTGGCAGCCATCTTAGCGTGTTCCGCGTATTTTCCTTCATAAAAATTGCGGTCCATTTCGGCTGCATGTTCATTGTTCCATTTGGGACGGACTGCAACGACCCGATTGAGTTCGAGTTTTTTTAGGGTTCCGTTTTCATCTCGAATATCCAAAGTTTCTGCGTCGAGTCGAATGATTCGACAACGGACGGAATTCGAATTCCAGGTCTCCCAACTTTCATTCAGATTGGCTTTGGCTGGTCCAAACCAAATTTGATCGACGGGTGTGAGAGTCTCATTATCGGGCGTTGTCTCAGTTTTGTCTTGAGCGCGGACGTGAGAGGAAGATAGGACTAGAATGCCCCAAAAAAGGACCGCAATCATGTATGAAAGTGTTGAGCGTGACAACATGGGTTAGGGCGATCCGTCTAATTGTTGTACGTCAACGTATCTGTACTCGCCCGAAGTTTCGGCAGCAAGTTCTGCGATCCAACCACCTGAACCATTCGAAGCTCCCGCTCCAAATTCAATGCAGTGAATGGTGGTCCCATTGCGGACGGCTCGATCGACGATCTGTTGCATCTGACTATTTTTCATGGGGGGATCGGAAGCATCGGTCAAAAAGAAAATGACATCGGGACCCATGGCCAAGCCCATGCGGATGGCATTGGCATGTTCGGTACCACCGGTTGCCATCATCGAGCGGACAAAATCGGACGCTGAAAGTTTGCTCTTGTCGTCACCATAAAGCATCTTGGGGGTGTTGCTTGAAACACCGCGATAGAAAGTCGGAGCGTCATTGTAAAAAACGATTTGAAATTGATGAACTTGTTCCAACGATTTCAGTGAGTTAATCAGTTCGCGTTTGGCAGCAGCCAAGGGTTTACCATCGTACCCGTTCATACTGTCGGAGCGATCGAAGACATAGACAAATCGGGTTCCCGTACCGGTCACTCCGAAGACAGTTGTGGTCGCTTTGGGAACGTTGCCACTCGAACCGATCTCTGCCCCTGTTTCGCCAAGGCCGCTGCTCCCTACTTTGCTATTCAGATCGCCCGTGCTGTCCCCGCCTAGGTTCTCAAGACCATTGAGGAGTTCTCCCATATCGAGAGGAGTTTCAGCTGAGCTGCCTGTCGCCTCTGCACTATTGGACGAGCTGGAACTCGAGGCGGCGGATGCGTTAGAACTGCTTTCGTTCAGAAAATACTCTCGACCACCGGAAGTGGATGAAGCGACAGCGATACCGACCGGGCGATCGGCTGATTCGCCAGTCCCTTTGCGGATCGGTTGCCAAAACCAAGCCATCGCAACCAGGACCAGGACGTGTAAAACGGTGGAAAAAATCCAGGCCGGGGTTCGACGGCGTTGGTCGAGGTCGGGCATAGCATCCCGCCAATTGCGTTTGCCGAGTTTCATCGAATCGGCAGCTGGATTTTGCTTACGATTCATCCCGAATCGCTCCCCAGGTCGGATGGTTTCACGAAAGCCCTATTCCTTTAATTTACGCGATCCCGCAGTGAAACGCCATGAATCCAATTTGAAACCTGGGGAATCCTGGTTTACGAAGTGGCAACTTTGTTTCACAATATGCGGTTTGGTCCGTTTGCATGAGTCTTGCCAGAGGTTTACCGTGGAAGTTATCTGTTACCCGCACCCTACCCTGCGTTATCCCGCCAAACCCATTCAACGGGTGGATAAAGAACTGCGCGAGGTTATCGCGGAAATGTTTCGGCTGATGTACGAACATAAAGGTGTCGGCTTGGCAGCGAATCAAGTCGGGGTTCCGTTACGCCTCTTTGTGATGAACGAATCGGGGAAGCTCGGGCAAGGTAATGAGTTGGTCTTTATCAATCCTGTGGTAACCAAGCCTCGTGGCAACGAGGAAATGGAAGAAGGTTGCCTCAGCTTGCCAGGCGTAAATGCGAATGTCGTTCGGCCGAAGACCATTTTCTTCAACGCTTATTCACACACAGGCGAAGAAGTGAAGGGGGACATCACAGGTTACATGGCGCGCATCATTCAACATGAAGTGGATCATCTTGATGGTGTCCTTTTCGTCGATCGCTTGTCGCCGTCGGTGCGCAATTCTATCGATGGTGACATGTATACCCTTGAATTAGATCATCAGAGCAAGCAGAAAACCGGACTCCTCAAGAGCGACGAGGAATTGCTCAACGAATCGAAGGTTTGGCAAGAGAAATATTGCTAAAAGTTGTTTGTGGTAATGTGGCTTTTGAAATGTAAGGATCTGCATGGAATCTGGAAAACGCCTCCGCATGGTCTTGATGGGAACTGGCCCCTTTGCGGTTCCTTCGTTTCAACGTATTTTGGAGAGCGACGATGAAGTGGTGATGGTGGTGACACGTCCCGTTCCACCAGCCGTCGGCAAAGCCAAGCAGCCGATCAATCCAGTTCTCGATCTTGCCCTTGAATATGAAGTTCCGACCATTGCACCTGTGGACATTAATGCTGCTGAGAGCATTAAGCTGTTGCAAGATCTGAATGCCGATCTGTTTGTGGTTTGTGATTACGGCCAGATCCTTTCCAACCAAGCCTTATCCGCAGCCCGAATGGGAGGCATTAATCTCCACGGATCGCTTTTGCCGCGACACCGCGGAGCAGCCCCGATTCAATGGGCTATCTTGTCTGGTGACCGGCGAACAGGTGTCAGCGTTATTCACATGACTCCGAAGTTGGATGGCGGTCCCATACTCAGTGAACGAGTTACCGAGATCAGTCCGTACGAAACCTCTGGCGAACTTGAACAGAGGCTGTGTGAATTAGGCGTGGATGCGGTTGTCGATGCGCTCGAACAACTGCGATTTTGGAATGGCGTATCCGCGATGGGACATCCTCAAGATCCACTGTTGGTGACTAAAGCTCCCCGGCTAAAGCGATCCGACGGACAACTTGATTGGCAACGGGATGCGGATTATTTGGCAAGGCAAATCCGAGCCTTGCAGCCCTGGCCCGGTTCCTTCTCCGAGCTTGAAGTCGACGATCCCAAAAAAGCGATTCGTCTGATAGTTCGCAAAGCCACCGCGGTGAAACTCAATGAAAAATCAACATTGATGCCAGGCATGATTTCTCAAACGGAACCGGAGTTTTTGGTTGCGTGTGGGCTGGGATATTTGAGGTTAGAGTTCGTGCAACCTTCAGGTAAGCGCGAGATGGCTGCTAATGAATTTTTGCGCGGTCATCGTCTGGAGCCCGGACAGAAGTTCGTCGTGCCAGTGCCAGATTCCGGACAGGGAAATAGCTAAAGCCCTTGGTGAAATCGACCTTTGTCGAAGAGGGGACTCGCGATCCACTTGTTTGGTCGCGAGTACCATTTCGGTGACTATGAGCAAGGTGCTTGTTCGGGCCGTAACGCCTTCTAGTTGCTGCTGCGTTCTGCGTTGCTGCTGCGTTCTGGGGAGATTACTGGGGAGCGGCAACGGTGCAGGCAAAATCAAGCCGTGCAGCCAGTTTGTCATCGACGGTGACTTTGCCGGTTAGAAAATAAGCAGTGCCAACCACTTCGTTTAATGTCACTTCCATCTGGATCGTATCGCCCGGCCGAACCATCTTCTTGAATTTCACGCCGTCCATGCGAGTGGCCACAGGGACGGAGCCATCTTGTGGAGTGAAACGACTCAATAGGATGGCGCCGGTCTGCATGCAGCATTCGCAAAGGATAACACCTGGCACGAGTGGGTAATTGGGAAAATGCCCCTGCGTAAAGTGCTCAGTCTCATGGAACTTCTTCGTGCACACGATTCGGTTTTCGCTCGACTCAATAATTTCGTCCACTAACAACATAGGAGGACGATGCGGAATCGCTTTCAGAATTTCTGCTTGTGACATAAAGAGTTGTGCTTTGTTGGGAGGCGAAGGATGAAGATAGATTGGGCCGAACTAACCGTTGACGACTTTGTTGATGATATCGCGATCGAAGTAGTTGATCGCCATACCCGCATCAACCACCACGGTCTGAGCGGTTATTCCGGAGGAACGTGGGCTCAATAGGAATAATGCGGTGTTGGCAACCTCTTCGGTAGCCAGAGCTCGCTTACGAGGGATCACTTGTTCAGCAAAGAGGTAGGCATCGATGTAGCCGGGGATACCTGCCGAGGCGCTCGTTTTTAGCAGGCCAGCCGAAACGGAATTGAAGCGGACTTCGCTGAATTTGGAGAACGACTTCGTCAAAAAGGCCAACGAGGATTGAAGGGCCGCTTTGACGGGCGCCATAAAGCCATAGCTTTCGCTCGCCATGGTTGTCGTCGAAATACCGATGGTAACCACCGAAGCTTGTCGGTCAAAAAGTGTTGACAGAGCGTTGCTCAAAGCAATCAGAGAAAAACAGGAAATATTCGTCGATTGCAAAAACTGCTCGGGGGTCGTTTCATGAAAGGGGCGGATTCCCTCTGGATAATTTGCAAAGGCGATGGAGTGAACCAAACCATGGATAAGTGTGTGGCCATCGGCTCGTAGCGACTCGGTTAAAGCGGCAATCTGCTCGGGATGCTCCACATCACAAATATAGACCGGTGCCTCACCAACTAGCTTAGCCAATTGTTCCTTGCGAGCTGCTGAGCGAACGGTGTAAATCACTTCAGCACCGTTGGCTTTAAGGCCTTGGGCGATGTGCCAAGCGACGCTTTTTTTATTCGCGACCCCTGCCACCACGAATTTTTTGCCGTCGACTTGAAGAAAGTTCATGGCTGTATCTTGCCTCATCGAAGAACCGTACATTGAGATTTCGTGTCAGAGTTTACCATTTCAGCCGCAAACGGTTAGTGGAGGTGGTAAAACTAACTGTCTAATCGGCTTGTAGTTATTGGCCAAAATCGGCGGGTTTTCTGGGCCAATCAGTTTCTGCCATCCATGACATCAGCCGCAAAAAATGCTCGGTTTTGTAGCCGAAATACTACGAGAATTGCAGGTCCGCGCTAAGATATAAGTAGCGTGGGCATAAGGACTATTCACCGGCATCCGCCTCGCTGCAACGGGTAGATGCACCTGCCCAAAGATTAAACGTAAGTTTTGCCAAGGCCGCCAAAGACTGTCTTGGTCTCGCAATGAACACCGTCCCTGTCCCTGCAGGAGCACTGTCCCTGCAGGAGCACTGTCCCTGCAGGAGCACTGTCCCTGCAGGATCTCGGCTCAGCAGAATTGACTCTGCAGAGTGAGCATCGCAGGCAGGTACCAGGATGAGCATCACGAGACGCTTCGATGGAATTTGGGACGGTGGCGGTTTGCGTTTTCCCTCTCTCTCGGTGAAGGGGTCCTAGGTCTCTCAATCCCGTGGAGTGATGTTCTCATGCGTTCTATCGCTGTAGGTCTATTGATGGCGTGCGTTTTCGCATCGCCTGCCTACGCCCAAAGCTGGGCGAAAGGCTTGTTTCCCGTTACGTCTCATGATTTTGGCACCGTAGCCAAAGCGGCAAAAACGGAATACCGTTTTCCGATTCAAAACAATCTGCAACAAGAGCTGCACATCGCTTCCGTGCGAGCTAGCTGCGGATGTACTACTCCGATCGTTGAAACCGAAACGATCAAGCCAGGCGAGACTGGTTATATCACAGCTCGCTTCAATACAGGCTCGTTCTTCGGTCAGCGTTCCGCTACGCTGACGGTTGTGATCGATCGCCCACGTTATGCAGAAGTGCAGGTCAATGTAAAAGGCTATGTTCGCACTGACGTTGTCTTCAACCCAGGCGAAGTGAACTTCGGCACAATCGAAGCGGGCGAACCACAAACGAAAACGGTTGCCCTCGAATACGCTGGTCGAAGCGATTGGAAGATCACTAACGTTCGTACCCCAAGCGAATTCATTACCGCTGAGGTAAAGGAATCGAATCGTGGCAAGGGACGCGTGAGCTATGAATTGGAAGTCTCTGTCAAAGAAGGGGCTCCTGTGGGGCCTTTGCAAAACGAATTGATTCTTGAGACCAATGATCAACGCATCAAGAGCGTTGCCCTTCGCTACACGGCCGATATCCAACCCCTATTATCGGTAAGTCCTAAGACCATCGATTTGAAAGATATTGCTCCCGGTGCTTCGGTTCAACAACGCATCGTAGTCCGTGGTGCAAAGCCATTCAAAATCACCAGCATCACCTTGGATGGATTTGCGATTGACTATCAAGGTACCGAAGAAGCCAAAGCTGTTCACCTCATCCCAGTAACTATTACGGCAGGTAAAGAAGTAATGGGAAATGGTTCTGCTTTGGTTATCAAAACCGACCTGCCAGGCGAACCAAGTGCTGAAGTCGAAACATCGTACAGCCTGCAAAACACGAATGAGTAACGTCTGAACTTACTTCAGATCAACACTGTTCGGCTAGTAATCACTGATCGTGAAGAGGCTCTCCGCAAGGTAGAGCCTCTTTTCGTTTTCAGGGCTTGTTTGGTTCGATTGATAGATCGTCAGGCTTCATACGACGCAAGCGAATCAACATGATAATGTCATAAACAGCATGAGCAGTGATGGGGATCAGCAAGTTGGAGCTCTCGACCAAAAGGACGCCCAAGAATGTTCCTGCCAGTGATGCGAGTACAAAGTACATCGGCGTTAAGGCATGGCAGATACCGAACACAAGGCCTGCAATGACCACTCCTAAAATGACATGTGGTTGCCACGGAGCATTCGAATCGATTGGGCCTGTGATTAGGCATTGCAACCAGCCTCGAAAAAAGATCTCTTCGCATATGCCAGCTGTAACGGCACATAGCAGAAGTTGAATTCCGGTGAATTGTGCGAATAGCGGAGACAGCTGACGCAAGGCAACTCGATGCAAGGCCCGCATGGATTCGAGCGGCAGTGTTGAGAGCGCGAGCGCAACCAAGGTCATTGGAATGGCGGCCACTGTTCCCCAAAGTAGACCTTGACTAATGAGTTTCGTTTCAGAAAGCTGCGGAACATAAAGGCGGGCGTCCGGGCCGATCAACAGACCCAAGATTAAGCCACCGAAGCCTACCGCAATTTCGAACGAAATGACCGTGGTAAAAAGCGAATTGGAGTCGCGTTGAGGATACAGAGAAGTCAATTTTGTGTTCGCTTTATCAAATAGTTCGAATCTGCAAGCGGTTGAGGATGCACACATTGACCGAGGGCCGAAGGAGCGGTCGGCGGCCACTGCTATCATCGCTTTAGGCCCACTCATTCTCGCTTGCTTCGGTGGAAATGGATAGATACCAACTCTTTTAGATTCTAGCGCGCCCGCCTGGGCAGCTAATAAGTGGGACAAGCCGCTATGAGTTATTTCGACCTCATCGCTGCTTCATGACGTACATTTGTACGTGCGAAATGAGTGCTCTGCGTAAACAAGCCCAGCCGCTTGAATCGTTGAAGCAGAAAAATCTAATCGAAGTGAGTAGATCGTGCCCCAAACCTCTTGCTCTCAGGCTACACGTCGATGGTGCGTTGGGTTGATATGCTGCCCGAAGGTTTCGATTTCCAAAGCCATCAAGACGGGAACCAACTCAGCGGCGGATGGACGTCGAGCGGGCTGTCGTGAAAGCAGTCGGGCAATGACACGCTCTACAGCGCCGGGCAGAAGCGGATTCTTTTCTCGCAACAATTGCCCACTTTGTTGCATATTTTCTGGCGAATATTGGGCAGCAGTGCCGCAACCGATAGGCAATTGTCCCGCAAGTAGTTCGAAAAGGATGATTCCCAAACTGTAGATGTCGCTGCCGTAGGAAAGTTCAGGTTTCTCTTGCCATCGTTCGGGGGCTGCGTAAAGCCGATTGCCTGTTCCAAATTCAGGGTCGATTTCATGCATAGCTTGTGCAAATGCCAAATCGGTGAGGAATAAATGGCCCGATTCGTTGACCAGAATATTGGCAGGTTGCAGGTCGCTATGGACCCAACCGAGTTGATGCATAGCTTGTAGGCCTTGGGCAATCTGGCGTGAAACCCACAGCAATACCGGCAAGGGTTGCGAATGATTTGTGGTATGCCAAGTTTGTAGATCGCTGCCTGGAATAAACGGCATCACCAAATGGGGATGTTCGTTTTCCAGGTCTGCTGCTAGGACAGGAATAATCTCAGGCGTTGGTAACGAATTGGCGGCTGTGATCTGGCGAGCTAGCAGGCGTTTGGTTAACTGCGGGTTTACATCCTGCCGTGCAACTTTCACCGCATAGTCGGCAAGTGAATAATCTCCGCGATCCAACGGGGATGCTCGATAGACCTCCGCGTGAGTGCCACATGCAACAGTTGATACCAGTTTCCATTGCCCCAGGGAGCTGCCGGGGGGAAACGAAAAGTTGCCAAAGCTGTGAGTGGGTTGGTGAACGGGTGTATGCTTCGGTTCTTTCGTCAGTGGCATTTCAGCATCCTGCTTGTCTTGTGCTAGGTTCCAGGCCCTAGCGAAATTCACCATTTCGATCGCAGCTGCGATTGGTGTGCCGCGATCCGTCGCCGTCCGCACATCGCTAAAAGTATCCTTCGGCAATCAGTTTCCCTGAACGTTGCATTTAATACCCCGCCAGAATCGTTCGCTGCGACGTCGTTCAACTGTGGTGCGTCTCAACCGCCAAAATTGGTACGTTTTCTCGACGCTTGTCAGTTTCACTGATCGTAAAAGTTCGCCATTCGCAATCGCTCGACATGGTTCACATGTTTCCCTTAATGGAAGGTTCTGTGCCGCTGCGGGCATGATATTGGCGGCAGGTTCGTTGCTGGATGGAAAGCTAGCGATTACAATCCCCGGTGTCGACTTGGGGCTATCGTGGTTGCATTCCCCACCACAAATCGGCCAATCAAAACTCTCCCACAAATGGTGTTGATCATGAAACGGAATAGGGCTGCTGCGTTTGGTTTAGTATTAAGCTGCTTGACATTTGTGGGATGCGAACCACCCCCAGCTGACCCGAATGCAAAGAAAGCCCCAGAGCCCACTACGACAGCAGATTCAACTCCACCGACTGAATCGAAGGGAACTATGTATGAAGGCGTTGGGCATAGCCTCCCACTGAAAGCTGGCAAGTACGAAATCATCGACATTCGCACCGACAACAAAGACTCGAGTGCAGCGAAAGCCAATGCTCAGGCTAGTCTCTTGGCCCATCCTGACATCAAATGCATGGTTGGTCTGTGGGCTTACAACCCACCCGCAATTCTCTCTGCATTGCAGGACGCCGGAAAAGTAAACGAAGTAAAGATAGTTGGTTTTGATGAACATCCTGAAACGTTGCAGGGCATCAGCGATGGAACCATCGTTGGTACCATCGTTCAGCAGCCTTACTTGTTTGGATTTAAGTCGGTTGAATTTCTATCCGCGATCGCCCGCAAGCAGGAAGTCAAAGTTCCGGAAGATAAGATGCTCTACATTCCGCACACGACCGTCACTGCGGACAACGTGTTGGAATTCAAAGCCACCATTGAAAGTATCAACGCGGGGAATGGACCTCTTCCTGCTTCGGAACGAACCGACTACGACATTACCAATCCTGTAAAGCTCTGTTTCATCACCAACAGCATCGATCCATTCTGGGTCTTGGCTCAGCAAGGTTGCAAGAAGGCCGAGCCTGTGTTCAATGCAACGTGCGAAGTTATCATGCCCAGCAACGGTACAGTGGAGCAACAAAAGCAATCGATTGAAACGTTCATCAACAACGGTGGCCAAGGGTTGGCGATCAGCCCCATCAATCCGGCCAACCAAGTGGATATGATCAACGAAGCCGCAGCGAAAATGCCTGTGTTATGCCAAGATTCAGATGCGCCGGAAAGCAATCGTTTGTTCTACCTCGGAACGAGCAACTATCAGGCTGGTCGCGCAGCGGGTAAGTTGGTGAAGCAAGCTCTTCCTGAAGGTGGCAAGGTCATGATCTTTGTGGGCAAGTTAGAAGTATTGAATGCCCAAGAACGCAGCCGTGGCGTTATCGACGAATTGCTCGACAAGCCCGAGTAGTTTCTATATCCCCGGCACTGCGTCAACGTTGTTGTGTGAGTGCCGGGTTTTCTTTCGCCGTTGAGGTCACTGATGGCAGTCCGTTTGAAGATCCATGAAATCACAAAGAGCTTTCCCGGTGTCAAGGCGCTGCGGGGAGTCAGCATGGACGTGATGGAAGGGGAAGTGCTGGCTGTCATCGGTGAAAATGGTGCGGGTAAAAGTACCCTGATGAAAATCTTGGCGGGCGTGCAACCTCCAGACACAGGGGAGTTGCGCTGGCAGGACAAGCCCGTTTCATTTTCAAACACCGCAGAATCTCAAGCCTGCGGAATCTCGCTGATTCACCAAGAGCTTAATCTGGCAGGCAATTTGAGCTTGGCAGCCAATATCTTTTTGGGACGCGAGCCACATCGCTTTGGCTGGATTGATGAGCGGGCGATGCATAAAGAAGCGGCCAAATACTTAGAGCAAGTCGGTTTGAATGTATCGACGAAAACTCTGGCAGGTGAACTTTCTATTGGCCAACAGCAGCAAGTCGAGATTGCCAAAGCGCTTTCGTGTGATGCCAAGGTGCTCATCATGGATGAGCCGACCAGCAGTTTGTCGAGCGGCGAAGCAGAAAAGCTTTTTCGCTTGATTGTTCAGTTACGGGATCGTGGCGTAAGTGTGGTTTACATCTCGCATCGTTTGGGTGAGGTAGCTCGTTTGGCAGACCGTGTTGAAGTGCTTCGCGACGGAGCCAATGCAGGGCGTCTGAACAAGCAAGAAATCAATCATCAAGCGATGGTGCGATTGATGGTGGGGCGAGAGCTGAGTCAGTATTTTCCGCATCAAGCCCATCCACTCCGCGAAGTGCGGCTCAAAGTGGAGAATCTGGTGGTCGCGGGCCGCGTTTCGCATCCTGTTTCGTTTGAAGTACGCGGTGGCGAAATTGTTGGGATGGCTGGGCTTGTAGGGGCAGGACGCACCGAAGTGCTCGAAGCCTTATTGGGAGTGCGAACCGCATTGGCGGGAAAAGTGACCGTCGATGGGAAAACGTATAATCTCGGTAATCCTAAGGCCGCGATTCAGGCTGGCTTGGCTTTGGTCCCCGAAGACCGTCGTCATCAAGGCCTAATGACGCCAATGAGCGTCGAAGAAAATTTAGTCGTTGTGTCAAGCGATCAACGCAGTCGACTCGGCTGGCTTGATCGACGCGGTGATAGAGCGGCGGCGCAATCGCAAGTAGAAGGACTCAAAATCAAGACTCCTCATCTGCAGCAAACGGCAGCGTTCTTGTCAGGGGGAAATCAACAGAAGATTGTGTTCGGTAAGTGGATACTCAACAAACCGAAAGTGCTGTTGCTCGACGAACCAACTCGTGGTGTTGATATCGGTGCCAAGCAAGAGATCTATTCTTTGATGGAAAAATTGGCATCGGAAGGCGTAGCCATTCTTTTCGTCAGCAGCGAAATGGAAGAAGTGCTCGGCATGGCAGACCATGCATTAGTAATGCACGAAGGAAGAATCACGGGCGAACTTTCGCGTTCGCAATTGAGTGAAGAAGCGATTATGGAATTGGCAGTGGGTGGCGTTGCCGCTCATTAGATAAAGGCCCTGGGCAGTCTTGGCTGGAACCCATCAAGATTTAGTGTTTTTAAGCTATAAGCAAATATCAAAATGAATCTGAAGAATGTTGGCATATTCTTACTGCTCGCGATCATCCTCCTGTTTACGGCTTGGAAAAATCCAGCGTTTTTGGCGGATCGCAATGTTCAAAGCTTGGTGCGCTGGACAAGTCTATTTGGGTTCTGCAGTATCGGTGTGGCGTTCGTAATCATCACCGGCGGTATCGACCTTTCCATTGGGTCTTTGGTGGGATTGTCGGGATGCATATTGGTCTTGATGCTCAATCAACATTATGAGCCGACGGACATCCAAGTGGGCGTCGTAGCCGTTCAAAAGTCGACATTGCGCGAGGGGCGAGAAGCGGTTCAGGTTGTCATAGATCCGAAAGAGGCGGTCCCGAAAGTTGATGATACCTTTAGGTTTCAAGACATGCGCGGTCGCGAAGTTGTAGGGACTGTGTATGCCACCGAAATGTCGAACGACCAAATGTTTGTGACCTTTCGCGAGCCTTCGTTGCAAGTTGCTCCTCAAACCAAAATGAAATGGGCTAAGTTTGTGCATCGTCCCTTACCCTTGGTCATTGCGGCCGTGATGGGGATCAGCATGTTGATTGGCTTGGTGCATGGATTGTTGATTACCAAGCTTCGTTTGCAACCTTTTGTGGTAACGCTTTGCGGCTTGCTCATTTATCGCGGTATGGCTCGCGTGTTATCCAAAGACCAGCCTTTGGGGTTGGGCAATACGCTGGATGGTGTGAAGCAATGGTTCCGTGGTAATGGCTTCTCGATTCCTGTGCCCGGTGTGCGCTGGATCAGCGAGGGGAATTGGACACCGTATGTTTGGGACTATTCTGCCAAGGCTTATGAGCGAGATGCGGATGGGCGGGCGATTGCTCTCGACTTTTGGCAGTGGATTGCGATTCCCATTCCGGGGATTCTGTTGTTGATCTTGGCGGTTGTGGCTTGGCTGTTGCTCACTCGTACACTTTTTGGGCGTTACTTGTTGGCGCTCGGAAACAATCAGCAAGCAGCGAAATTCTCTGGGATTCGCACCGACCGTATGGTCATTGCGGCCTATGTTATTTGTTCCGCGATGGCCGGCTTGTCAGGCATTCTGTTCACTTTCGATTTGAATTCCGTTGAACCGAGCAGTACAGGAAACGTGTACGAACTGTATGCGATTGCAGCTGCTGTGTTGGGAGGATGCTCCTTGCGTGGCGGGACTGGTTCGATTGTTGGTGTCGTGGTGGGAACGGCGGTCATGCGTGCTCTCTACCTGAGCATTGAAGCTTTGAGCATTCCGAAGCCCTACGAATTTGTGATTATAGGGCTCGCCTTACTTTTGGCCGTTCTGGCGGATGAAGTGGTGTTGAGGCTTGTCCAGGCCAACAAGATGAGGGCCCAGGCCAAAACGGGGTAGCCGTTTGGGCTGCCCGTCGTCTACTCGACAACTCCCTAGAATCAGAGATAATCTTGGGCTGTGTTGACTAAGCTCATGATGTAAAAGCTGTGGATTCAGAACAGGGCAGGGGAGAGACATGGCCAAAAAAACGATTGCCGATGTGGATGTTCGCGACAAAGTTGTCTTGATGCGCGTCGATTTTAACGTGCCGCAAGAAGATGATGGCAGCATTACCGATGATCGACGTATCCGAATGGCAATGCCATCCATCGAGTCGGTCCTCGCTCGTGGTGGCAAATTGGTTTTGATGTCCCACTTGGGCCGTCCCAAAGGAAAAGGCGTCGAGCCAGCATTCACTCTCCGTCCAACCGCTGTTCGTTTGGGCGAGTTGCTCAACAAGAGTGTTGCATTTGCAACCGATACCGTTGGTGAATCGGCCAAAGCCACCATTTCCGCACTAAAGTCGGGCGAAGTTTGTGTCTTGGAAAATGTTCGCTTCAATGCGGGCGAATCCGCAGGTGACGCTACGTATGCAGGTATTTTAGCCGGTTGGGCCGACATCTATTGCAACGACGCATTTGGTACCTGCCATCGCAAAGATGCATCGATGGTGGCGGTGCCTAAAGCCATGGGAAGCAAGCCAAAGGTTTCTGGCTTCTTAGTCGCTAAAGAAATTCAATACCTCAGCGACGTACTTGCGAATCCAGAGCGTCCATTTGTGGCGATTCTTGGCGGTGCGAAAGTGAGTGACAAGATCAATGTGATCAACAACTTGCTCGGTATTTGCGACAAGGTGTTGGTCGGCGGCGCGATGGCTTATACCTTCTCTTTGGCACAAGGTGGTAAGGTTGGAAAGAGCTTGGTTGAGCCGGATAAGGTCGAACTGGCCAAGTCGTTGCTCGCCAAGGGTGGTGACAAGTTGATACTGCCAGTCGATACACATTGTGGAGACGCATTTAAGGGCGACTGCAACAAAAAGATTGTCGCTGCAGGTGAGATTCCTGACGGTTGGGAAGGTCTGGATATCGGACCGAAGACTGCCGCTCTGTATGCAGACATTGTTCGCAAGTCGAAGACGGTTGTATGGAATGGACCGATGGGCGTTTTTGAAATGGCCCCATTCGATGAGGGGACCAAAGCGGTTGCGAATGCCGTCGCTGAAAGCACTGCGACCAGCATCATCGGCGGTGGCGACAGCGCAGCTGCTGTCGAGCAATTGGGTTACGCAGACAAAGTCACACATGTCAGCACCGGTGGTGGCGCCAGCTTGTCTATGCTTGAAGGTGAACGGTTCGAGGCAGTAGATCTGCTCGACGAAGCGTAAAGTTCTGATCGAGTCGAATGCTTTTAACTATGAGCGATTGCTAGGTGAATTATGTCCGCAGAATATCAGCCCATCGAAGTAACGGTCCAAGAAGCGAAGACGATGATGCAGGAAAATCCTGAGATCGTTCTCATTGATTGCCGTGAACCTGATGAGTACGCAATCGCTCATATTGAAGGCTCGGTGTTGATGCCATTGAGTGAGGTGCAGCAGAATCTTCCGAAACTCGAACCGTTGAAAAACAAATCGATCATCGTGCACTGCCATCATGGAGGCCGTAGCTTACGCATGGTCCTGTGGATGCGAAAGAACGGGTTTCTCAATTGCCTCAATATGGCAGGGGGAATTGACGCTTGGTCGATTGAGGTTGACCCTGAAGTCCCTCGCTACTAGTTCAGGATGGGTGGGGTTTAGGCGGGAGCTGCGACACAACGCTCCCTGAGGCCTATCTGCTGGCTTCCATTAGGACTGGACAGTCCGCTGGACGTCAGGCATACTTTGTTTTCCCGCATGCGGATATGGCGGAATTGGCAGACGCGCTAGATTCAGGTTCTAGTGACCGAAAGGTCGTGGAGGTTCGACTCCTCTTATCCGCACTTTTTTTGCTTCTTTGTCTCTTCTTTTAGCCCTTTGCAGCCTCACATCGTTTAGCCCGTTGCCGCAGCGGAGCGAAGGTTAGGGCATCACACGCTGGACGCATCTCGCTTCGGGGGCAAGTTGCCGAAGGCGACCGATACGATACGGCACTTCGACCGATACGTTCTCCTGGTCTCGTTTTGCCAGTTCAATGCAGAGAATAGAGGTTTGAACCAACACGTTTGAGAATCAAACGGAAGTACGCCTAGCCTTATGCTACGGGCTAAACGAACCATTTCGATCGAAGAGCGGAGACTTGCCGAAGCGACTCACCAAGTCCCCACTTTCTTACAATTTGGGCCCCAAGACAAGGGCCTAAAATGCGGGTATGCTATGGCCATTAATGCAGTTGTTTTTCTGACTTGCCTTGATGCTATTCTGTCGACGTCGAAGGTGCTTGTCTCTTCGGTCGCTTCAGTGTAGTTCCATGCCGCCCCAATATTTGAAAGCGGCATTCGCCCGTTCCAGCCGTTTTCCATCGAGATTTGGGTTGCCATGCCACGCGATTTCTTACAAGGTGCCAAGGATTCCTACGACATTGTAGTTATTGGAAGCGGCTTGGCTGGAATGACGGCCGCCAATATGCTCGGTCGATCGGGCTATTCCGTGCTATTGCTCGAACAGCACTATAAGCTCGGCGGCTTGGCCACATGGTTTCGGCGACCCGGTAGCCATATTTTTGACATCTCGCTCCATGGCTTTCCCGCAGGCATGCTCAAAAGCTGTCGTCGCTATTGGAACGATGCCATTGCCGACAATATCGTTCCACTCAAGAACGTCCGTTTCGATAACCCCATGTTCTCGCTGACGACCACGTATAACCGAGAGGACTTCACCGAGCTGTTAGTAAATCAGTTTGGTGTCGAGCGTGAAACGGTCAAGACATTCTTTGATACCGCCCGCGGAATGAATTTTTATGACGATCAGAATGTCACCACCCGACAGTTGTTCGAAAAGTTTTTCCCAGGGCGTGAAGATATTGTTCGGCTTCTGATGGAGCCCATCACCTACGCCAACGGTTCGACCTTAGAGGATCCGGCCATCACTTATGGTATCGTGTTTTCTAATTTCATGAGTAAGGGCGTGTATATCTACGAAGGTGGAACGGATGACTTGGTAGGTAAGATGCAAGCTGAAATGGAAAAGAACGGCGTTGACGTTCGCATCCGTTGTGACGTTCAGAAGGTCATTGTCGAGAACGGCGCTGTGCAAGCGGTCGAAGTCAATGGCCGACGCATCGGTTGCAAAGCGGTAGTGAGCAACGCGAATTTGCGATCCACAATATTTCAATTTGTGGGTGAAGATAAATTCGACAAGGACTTCATCGATCAAGCGCGTGCAGTTCGCCTCAACAACAGCAGTACGCAGGTCTATATGGCCTTGAAGCCCGATGAGCATATTCCGGAAGAAACCGGTGACTTGTTGTTCTCATCGACCGCCAACTCTTTCCGCACGGATTTGTTGCTGTCGCGAGATATTACCAGCCGTACCTTCAGTTTTTATTATCCTCGAACGCGTCCGACGGGAAAGACACGTCATGCCATCGTAAGCAGCACCAACGCGCGTTGGGAAGACTGGGCAAATCTAAGTGAAGAGGAATATAACGCAAGCAAGCAAGATCTCATTGAAACGACCCTCGATGCGTTAGAAAAGTACGTCCCCAATTGCCGTGAGAGAATCGAGCTGATCGATGCTGCCACACCGATCACGTTCCATCATTACACCAAACACGTTACCGGCGCAAGTTTCGGAACCAAGTTCGAAGGCTTGGCAGTGAGTCGAAGCTTACCGGATAAAGTGCGTGGACTCTATCATGCAGGCAGCGTTGGCATCATCATGAGCGGCTGGTTGGGGGCAATCAATTACGGGGTCATTGTCGCCAACGATGTCGACCAGATGTTGAGCAAACTCGCGGGGGCAGCAGAGGCCCGTCATGCGGTTTAGGCTCTAGCCGAAAAGCTTGTGCCAGAAAGAAAAAGCGGAGGGCACGGGAGTCGAACCCGCAACCGGTCACCCGGCAACTGATTTCGAATCAGCCCCCTAACCATTCGGATACCCTCCGGGACCTAAACACTAGACAAGCTTAGTGCTTAAGCGTTCGTAATTGATACATTCTAAATCGGTTACAAACAAGGCCCAATTGGCGTGCATTGGGCGAGATTTACGGTTTGGGCCCCAGCTAAAGTATGGACTATGTCGCAATATGACGGTTCTGTCAGTTGAGCGTTATTTTTCAATGGCGATAACCGGCGAAACTATTTCGAAATAGTCGACCCTAATGAGTCGAAGATGTCTGTGGGCGGAAATATTTCCGCATGGCGAATCGTTCCGTGGAGAGGATGAATGGCTAAGAAAGACACCTTTAGAATTGTGACCCGCGCCAGTGACGGAACGCTGCGCATCCGAGATTTTCCAAATTGCGAGCCAATTTTGGAAAGCCATACCCAAATTGGGGTGGACGATAGCAGCACGGACTTGGCGCTGCGAGGTCTTCCCGTATTTCGTGGGTTAATCGGACCTATGCCGGAAGGCAAGAATATCGTGCGTTATGAAAGCCCAGAGGTCTTTGAAGTGATGACCAAGGAATGGATCGCTACAAGGGGCAAGAAACGCCGCCGTCGTACTGCTGCGCCAACCACTGATGTGGCTAGCGAAACGGCAAGTGAAATAGCACTGGATTCGGAACTGGCGTCGATCTGATCGGCACCCCCAGCGGATCGGTACTTACATAAAAAAAGGTCTGGTTGAAACCAGACCTTTTTTCGTTTGGAAAGCTGCCCGGCTAGGACTCGAACCTAGAATAAAGGCTCCAAAAACCTCTGTGTTGCCATTACACCACCAGGCAGTATTTTCTCAGCGTGATTTTCCCAACGTGCCGAAGAGTTGACAATAGCCACCTCTTCTCCATCTGCCAAGACTACTTTAGGACACGAATCTCTGTGGGAGCGTTCAGTAACTGAATTCTCAACATCCACAAACACTCAACCCGCTGCATCTATTTTCATTTTATCCAGTGGGGAAGTATGGCAAGGGCCTAAACCGGCACTTGCGGTGCGGTTTCGGCTCAAATCATCGGCTCCCCAATGATGGCGTAGAGAATACACGAGGGAGGCGATTTTGAAAACGCGGGTTTTGAAAATCGAGCTGCAAAATGTTCGATTTGTTGTAACTTGTTGCCAATATTGGGTTTATGTTGGTTCTTCGGGCAATGATTCCGGGTCGCGGCGGGAGCGATCACGGCTCACAACGGCAAACACCAGCCGTTGCAGTTCCAATGCTAAGTCAACGTCCACGCACGTGATGTCGGTTTGAACCGGTTTCAGAATCACCGGTGCGAAATTTAGTATGCCTTGGATTCCGCATTGTGACAGCCGTTGGGCTAACGGCGGGGCGTGGTCGACCGGGACAGCTAGGATCGCCAATTGGGCTTGTAGTGTCGGTACCAGTTCTTCAAGTCGTTCGACGCTGTAAATGGGAGCATCAGCGATTTTTGTCCCTATGAGGGCAGGGTTATTATCAAAGGCGGCGACCAAGCGATAGCCATTGCTGGCGAAACCCCGATACCCGGCCAACGCTCGGCCGAGGTTTCCAACCCCAATCAAAATCACGTCCCAATTGCGGTTGATTCCAAGTATCTGGCGAATGGAAGCCGCAAGTTCTTTGACGGTATAGCCAACTCCTCGGCGACCGAAGAGGCCAAACACAGCCAAATCGCGTCGTATTTGGGCATCGCTCCAGCCCAGATTCTCACTGAGTTGGCGACTGTTTACGGTCGAAATCTCGGTTCTCTCTAAACGCTCGAGCTCGCGAAGATAGATACCGAGTCGGTTCGCGGAGGCGGCGGGGATCATGCCAATTACATGCGCAGGCCCTTCGTGGGACGTCATGTCATCGTCAGGTTGGGTGGGCATGGATGTCGCCTCCATTTTGGTGGGATGGTCGCAATCATTTGTTTATACGGGGCAGCGAATCATTGCAGCTAGATGGAATAAACGATACTACCGGCAACATTGTGTTGCCAAAAAGCACCAAAGTTGCCTAACTCACCTATTGGTTCCAAATTTCTTATTCAGCTGCAGCTATGTAGACGATGTAGATGGTGCGAAGGGTAATTTTTCGCTGATGCTCCCATTTTGCCCAGGAGCGGAACTCAACTCGTCGACGCTTTAGGAGGATGGTCGACGGACCCAGTTGAGAATGCCGCATATGTAGACCCCTGGTTGAGTGGTTGAGAGAGCTGAGAAATACGCCCGGGCAAATATTGGCGATAAATGGGATCGCCAAGCCAGATACTGCGTCCAGCATTAGTTTGAGAGTGTTCAAGGAGACGGGAAATGAGAAGGCTTTTGACTCTGCCGATTTTGGCGGCCCTTTTGGCTGTCTTTTCGGCCCGGGTCGCTGACGCTTCATATAGCGCCATCAGCTACCAAAACTGCGAAGGCAGCGTGGTTAGCTGCTGTGAAGTACCAGCTTGCCATACAGTGATGAAAACTGTTCGCAAGGTTGTGTACGAACCACAGCAGTTCACCGGAACGAAGACGGTTTCTGAAGTTGTGTACGAAGACCAGGTTCGCAATGGCGTGAAATATGTGCCAGAAACGACCTACCGTGAAGTTAGCTACACGGTGAACAAAGTTGTTCGCGAAAATCGCCAAGCAACTCGTTCGTACACGGTTATGAAGCCAGTATACGAAACACACACCAAGCAAGTTGCATATACGGTTCGCAAGCCCGTATATGAAACACACTCGAAGGTTGTTAACTACACAGTGATGAAGCCTGTGTACGAAACACACCAGAAGACCATTAACTACACTGTTGCTAAGCCTGTGTATGAAACCCGTGAAAAGGTTATCAACTACACCGTGATGAAGCCAGTGCATGAAACACACCAGAAGGTTATCAACTACACAGTTTCCAAGCCTGTATATGAAACCCATGAAAAGGTTATCAACTACACGGTTATGGTTCCTGTACGTGAAACCAAAGAACGAACCATCAACTACACCGTAATGGTTCCTGTTCAAGAAACACGCGAACGAGAAGTTCTTTATACCACCACCAAGCCTGTTAACTATACTCGTACGATTAAAGTTAACACTGGCAAGTGGGAAACGGTCACTGAAGAAGTTGCCGGTCCTGTGATTCGCAAAACAGTTCGCGAGCCAGGTAAGTGGGTATTTGATTCGGCTACTTGCCGCAACGTATACTGCCCAGGCGAATGCCGAGTAGAATGCGTACAATGCCCACCAAAGACCATCTGCAAGAAGGTCTGGGTACCAAGCTGCGAAGAACGCACCATCAACTGCGTTCGCTATGAAAAGGAAGTTTGCAAGAAGGTTGTTCCATACACCGTCTGCAAGATGGTTCCAGAATGCCGAACCAAGACCTGCACCTATACGGTTTGCAAGATGGTTCCAGAATGCCGCAGCAAGACCTGCACCTATACAACTTGCCGTATCGTTTGCGAACCTCGCAGCCGAACAGTTTGCTATACCACCTGCAAAATGGTTCCTGAGTGCAAGACCAAGACCTGCACCTACACCGTTTGCCGAATGGTTTGCGAACCACGCACCAAGGTTTGCAACTACACAACCTGCAAGATGGTTCCAGAATGCCGCAGCAAGACCTGCACCTACACCACCTGCCGCATCGTATGCGAACAGCGTGTAAAAGATGTATGCTACACCACTTGCAAAATGGTTCCTGAATGCAAAACACAAGTTTGCAACTACACAGTTTGCAAAGTTGTTCCAGAAACCTGCACCAAGTCGGTTCCATGCACCACATGCAAAGCAGTTCCTTACACCTACACCGTGAAGGTTGCTCGCTGTGTATCGAAGCAAGTTCCTTACACCTACACCCGCTGCGTTAAGCGAGTTGTTTGCGAACAAGTTCCTGTAACGGTTGGATGCCCAGTATCCGGTCGCGGTGGATTGCTCGGTAGCGGTCTCTTCGGTGGTCGTCTTCTGAACCGCATCTTCGGTGGTTCGGATTGCGGCTGTGCAGCTCCAGTCGATTGCGGCTGCGGTTGCTAAGGTTGAGCCTGTGATCCCAACATACCTCCACTAGCTGGAAGTGTATCTGGACGATAATCTCAAACGGCCCGTTCTGACTCGGAAGTCAGAACGGGCTTGTTTTTTTTAGTGGTTCAGTTTTCAGTGATTCAGTGGTTCAGTGAGGAAGCTTTCAAACTTCAAACTTCAAACTTCAGAAGGATGCGCGGTGGAGTCGGTGGAGGGGGCGCCGTAGAGAAATCGCCCACCATCGATTGATAAAGATACGCCCGTGATGAACGGAGCTTCGGCGAGATACAAACAACCTTCCGCAATGTCTTGGGCTGTTCCTTCTCGTTGCAATAAACATTGCTCCATCAACTTCTTTCTCGCCTCCAATGTCATCTCATCCGGCACCTTCACCGGACCGGGCAAAATGGCATTAACTCGAATAGCGTGATTTAGTGCCGACATCTCGACGGCCAAACAGCGTGTCAAACCCGGGATCGCCGCCTTGCTAGGAAAGTAAGCCGAAAATCCTGCATAGGGGCGTTCAATTGCCCAGTCACCAATATTGATAATCGCTCCGCCATGCGATTGTTCACGCATCAATCGACTCGCCTGTTGAACGCACAAGAACGTCCCAATCACATTGGCATCGTAATTTCTCTGTAGCTCTAGCTTGGTCACCTGATCCAACGGAACAGGCTCCCAAATCGCTGCCGAATTCACCAACACATCTAAGCGACCAAAGCCAGCTTGAATCTCCGCTATCGCGCGCTTGGCAAATAACTCCTCTGCAACATCACCCACAACCAGCATCGCCGAGTTGGGGCGGATTGCGTTGAGTTGCTCAACGCCCGCTTTCCCTTCCTGAACGGACGAACGCGCGTGGACCACAATTCGATAGCCATGAGCAAACAGATATTTGGCGATATGTCGTCCTACACGATTTGCCGCCGAGCCGGTAACCCAGGCTACCGGTTGCTGCTCACCAAACAATCTCTGCAATCGCTGCGTACGACTTTCGACCTCGATGTTCCATGTTGAATCCGACATTCGCTTCCTACCTGTATCCAATCGTTGATCAAAAAGTGCTTAGAGATATTTCGAAATAGGGAGACCACGGGCAGCGATAGCATCGATCTTGGCTGTGATTTTCGGGTCTTCAATGAGCGGTGGCGCATGATGCGGCTTGATGCGCGCATCGATAACCAACGTCTCGTGACAACCCCAATGCTTGTTGTCAATAAATGACTCCGTACCGTAAATGTCGCGGGCTGGATCACTACGTGTAAAGGTCGTCCAAAGAAAGTTGTTGAGTGTCCGGGCTGCAAATTTTGAATCGTCGACAATCACGATCAAAGCAGGCCGCTGTGATCCAGAGTTCGCTGGCAATTGTTGACAAAAGCCTTCCACTTGCTGAGCAGCAGACTTGTAGTCCACGAATTTGGGCCCTTCGATTGCCACGACTCCCGATAGGGCAAGCTGAGGCGAATGAAACGGGCCGGGGGGCCAACTCATACCGTCGATGGATCGGATAAGCGTTCGTCGAGGTGCGCCTTGAGCGGCAATAACAACCTTCGAGCCCTCGTTGAATCCAGATCCACTGCAGTCCAGTGTGTCAATCGTCGTACATGTGTGGAAGTGAATGTCACGCTGAAAGTTGACCCGTTGCAACCAGTGCGTAAGGAAATGTTCAATGTCATGGATGTCGAGAGAAGGATCGTCCGCCTGATCAATGATGAACAGATATTTGGCGAGTGACATCTGACCTTGTCCCAAGATGGCTGATGCTTGCGTGAGCAGCTCTTGAGGACGGTTCGGTTTTCTGTAGGGTGTATACCTTTCGCTACCAATGGCTAACAACAAAGGATGAACACCTGCGGCATCAACGGCGTGCACAGCCTTCACTCCTGGCAGCACCGTAGGAATGATGGGGCCTGTAAGCTCATGGATTAACTCACCGAAGGTAGTGTCTTCTTGCGGAGGTCGTCCCACCACAGTAAATGGCCAGATGGCATCATCGCGATGATAGACTTCTTTTACAGTGAGAACAGGAAAATCATGTGTCTTCGCATAGTATCCGAGATGATCACCAAATGGTCCTTCTGGCAGCATTTCACCTGGAGCAATTTCGCCAACGATACAGAAGTCTGCATCGGCGTAAATCGGAGCATGGTGTTGGGATGTGATCATCGGAATGCGATGACCTGCCAGGGCACCGGCAAATGTTAGCTCACTCATACCTTCTGGCAACGGCATCACTGCCGCTACCGTCATAGCAGGCGAACCACCGACAAAAATGTTGACGCGAAATGGCTTACCCTGTTGTATCGCTTCGTGGTGATGAACACCGATTCCTCGATGCAGCTGATAGTGCAAACCTACTTGCTGGTCTGGCTTGTAGCGGTTTCCGGACAATTGAACTCGATACATGCCCAAGTTACAGCCACTTAACTTGGGATTGGCCAGCGACTGACTTAGTACCTGAGGGAGTGTCACGAATGGCCCGCCGTCGTCGGGCCACGAGATCAATTGCGGAAGATCCGAAATCCGGCATCGATTCTTGAGCACTGCCCCGCGGGAGACAGAGCGTGGCAGCATTGTCCAGGCAACGAAAGGTGCGGTGGTATAGCGCAGCGGATTGCGAAGGGCAGCCTGAGGATCGATCTTAAGTTCAATAGCGCGGCGAACTCGATCGATGGTATCGCGAAACACATAACGTGCTTGGTCAAGCGAACCAAACAGATTGGCCAGCATCGGAAAGCGACAGCCTTCCACCTTGGTGAAAAGAACCGCCGGTGCTTGTCGCAAATAGAGTCGCCGTTGAATTTCTGCAATTTCCAATTGAGCGCTGATAGGTTCATCATAGATCAGCAGACGTCCTCCCTGTTGAAGGTCGTTAACCACCGAGCGCATGTTGCGAAATCTGGGCATTTCAGTGTGAACCTAAGTGACTCGAACTCTCCATTCCCTAGTGGACGGCCCGCCAAGAGATGATAGGCTGTCGCAATCTTGTCATATTGTACAGTAAAGACCAGTTTGAGACGGAGAGGACTTCATGGTTGAAGCCATTGAATATCCACGGACAATTGCAGATTTATCCGCTGAAACGATTGTTTTATTAACACCTCGAGTCGCCAGTGAACCAACCGGCCGATTGTGGGAGATCAATCAGGCATCCGGGGGACTGATCAGCAAATTGATTTCCGACAATGTCTGGACAGGAGCAGCTGGTAAGGTCCTAGAACTCCATTTTGTGGCGGGAATAAAGGCAAGTTCATTGATTCTGGTCGGGATGGGAGAGCTTGCCAAAATCACCGCCGCCAGCGCATTTCAGGCTGCTGCAGCGGGGGCCAAAGCGGCTGCGTCAAGAAAACGCTCAACGGTCGCCTTTACCGCGGACAATCTTCCCGAGACCTTTCATTTACAAGCCATCATTGGATCGCTCTGCGGCTGTGTTGGACAAGATTTGTACCGAACGGAACGCTCATTGTTTCCACTTGAAAAGATTCAATGGCTCGACATGCCACAAAAGTTTGTTCTGGAAGCTGAAAATACGGCGGCCAGCATTAACTGGACGAGGCACATGGTGAACCTACCACCCAACCATCTCTACCCGGAGAGGTTCGTCGAGTTGGCTGAAGAATTCTTGCAAGGAACCTCCGTTCAAATCGAGGTTTGGGATGAACGAAAATTGCGGGAGCAAAATTGCAACGCTCTACTTGCTGTGGCACAAGGTTCCATCAAACCACCACGTTTGATGCTGGTTTCCTATAAACCCGAAGCGGCTCCAGGAGATCCTGGAACGAAGGGGGCACCCATTGCAATCGCTGGTAAGGGTGTCACCTTTGACAGCGGAGGCTTATCGCTCAAGCCGACAGACAGTATGACTACCATGAAATGTGATATGGCTGGTGCGGCAACTGCCATCGGACTTATCAAATTAGCTGCTGAATTGAAATTGAAGCAACCTATCACGGTTGCTGTTGGTTTAGTCGAGAATCTCATCTCGGGAAACAATTTCAAGCTGGGCGATGTCATCAAAAGTCGACAAGGCAAAACCATTGAAATTCTAAACACCGATGCGGAAGGTCGTGTGGTGTTAGCTGATGTACTGGATGTGCTTATGGAGAGAAAGCCAACTGCCATCGTCGACTTGGCAACGCTTACGGGCGCATGTGTTGTCGCGTTAGGTACGGACATTACGGGCATCATGGGAAATGATCAACAAATGATTGATCAATTAAGAGCGTCGGCAGACAGCGTGGGCGAATACGCTTGGCCTCTGCCGATGTATGGTTTCTTTAATGAGCAAGTTGCCAGCAAGATCGCCGACATAAAGAATGTCGGGGATGGACGTTGGGGCGGTGCTATAACGGCAGCCAAGTTCTTGGAGAATTTTATCGGCAATACGCCTTGGTGCCATCTCGACATTGCCGGCCCCGCTTTTCTCGATAAGCCGAAACCATGGATGGATGCTGGGGGAACCGGCTGCATGGTGCGAACTCTCATTCATTGGCTCAAAGGCCCCGCCAGTTCCATCGATGGTGGTGTTGGGTAACACACCACAAAATTTTAGCGATCAAGAATGATCGACTTCAGAGGCTCATTCATTTGCGGATGATGCAAATCGGCTTCTCTAACTGCGAAAAAAAAGAGGCACTGATGACTCAGTGCCTCTTTACTTGCTTGGACAACAGAGTTATTTGGTGGCTACCGGCTTGGGTTTGCCACCTTTACCTGGCCAGAAGTTGAGCCAGTTGTTGGGAGCGGCGACTTTCTTTTCGCTTTCCTCTTGGGTTTTGGCTTCAATATGCTGGCCGCTGAGACGCTCGGCGAGTTGAACCATGGCACCCGTGATTAATGCTTGCGGTGCATGTTGAATCAACGGTACACCATTGTTGCGAACTTCGACCATCGTGCGGTAATCGTTCGGGATTTGTCCGTAAACTTCGCGACCGATGGTTTCGCGAGCTTTCTTCAAACTGATCTGACCGCTTTCTAACCCTGCACGGTTGACGATGATTCGAACCTTGTCGCGAATTTCGGCAATTTCGTCGAACGACGTCAACAAGCGAACTAGGTTGCGCAACGAAGGCAAGTCCAATTGAACCACCATGACGATCTCGTTCGCCATCTCAAGAGCCGCGACATCCACCTCGGTGAAACCTTTTGACAGGTCGAGAATCACGTGGGTGAAGCTGGCTTTCAACAAACCGAAAACGCGTCGCAAACTATCTGGATTGATCAACGCCAAGTCTTGCAATTGCACTGGGCGAGGCAAGAGATAAAGTCCCGAGGGATGTTTGGTCATGGAGCGTTTTAGCAATTGAACGTCCAAGCGAGCGATGTTTTGAGTCACATCCACGAGACTGTAATCGGGAATCGTATCCAAGAAAACGTCGGCGTCACCCACTGCCAAATCGAGGTCAACTAAAGCCGCAGAGTTCGCTGGGTTGGACGCGAGAATACAACCTACGTTCACTGCCAAACTTGTACAGCCCACACCACCCGACGCACCGCAGAACGCGATGATTTTCGACGCTCGAAGCTTACCTTCTGTGCCGCTATATTTTCGTGAAGCAATTTGATCGAGCGATGCAACCAATTCTTCTACATCGATTGGAAGGGGGAGGTACTCTTTGGCCCCTGCTCGAATACTGCGCAAAATTATTTGACCATCTGTGCTCGTGCTCATTGCGATGATTTCGCACGATGCATTGCTCTCTTTGAGTTGTTCCATCAACAAGATGGCTTTCTCAACATCTGAATCGAGGACAACGATTCCAATGTCTGGGTTCGATTGACCTACGGTGTCAGGGAAGAACTCATAGCGGGAGCATTCTGCTTCCAACCAGACCATTTCTAATCCCTGCAGGGTCTGCTTGATTTCTTCCCGTGACGAATCATCGGGGTCAACAATTGCAAGTCGTAGAACGTTGCTCATGGAAATTACTTCTTCGAGAAATGTTCGAAATCGTTTACTGGGTGAAACTTATCGGATCTGGGTTGGTGTTTGTGATGGAAATCGTGGTGTTGCAGTTCGATCCTGCGGAACACCTGCCGTTCCTGGATTCATCGGTGGTGCCGAGCTTGGTGCATAGGGTTGCATCTGAAAGCCAGGAGGTGCTTGTGGTTGTTGCTGCGGTGGAACTCCAACGTTAGGGGCATTAGGGCCTGAAACAGGTGCGAATTGTCCTTGTGGTGGAAGGTTCTGAGCTGTGGGGTAACCTTCGATTCGAACGGGCGTAGGTTGAGTTGGGTAAGCTGCATTGGGCAAGCTTTCCATCATGGGCACGCCGCCGTCAGTTCCCATCTGCGAACCGTTCATGCCTGGTGGGCAATTCATCGCATCGTTGGTCGGAGTTTCAACATAGCCACGGAAGAAGAGTTCGCTGTCAGTCGGTGACTGAGTGTTGAAGCCTGGGAGTGAGCGAGGAACTTCACATGGGTCCATGGCTTCTACTAGCTCAGGTGTAACCAAGATTAACAACTCAACTTCGTTCTGCACTTCGCGGACGCGACGGAATGGAACACCGAGGTAGGGGAGTTCTGAAAGACCAATGATACCAGTGGTCTCAGCTTCCGTGCGTACTTGAATCAAACCGGCAATCGCAAGCGTTTGGCCTGCATTCAATTCCACTGCTGTATCAACAAAGCGGCTGCGTAGACCGGGAACGGTCACGCCCGAGATTGTAACGCTGCGGGTTGGGTCAATTTCGCTAATCGTCGGACGAACTTCCAAGGAGATGCGAGTGTCACCGCGGACCTTTGCCACGAAGTCGACACGGGTACCAAACTCGCGAAACTCTATACCAACTTGACCAAGACCGGCTGGGACAACGATGGGGAATTCACCACCAGAGTTGAAGCTAGCGGGGCGACCGTCAACAGCCACCACAGTTGGGTCAGCGAGAACTTTAACTAGGTTGTTCTGTCGCAAGGCTCGAATCAGTCCAAAGAACGCCGAACCGTTACCAACTACACCGAAGCGGAAAGAATCCAAGCCTGAGCCCCCGACGGCTCCACCGCTCGAACCAGCGTTGATGAGGCCGTTCGTAGATTGTGTGGCGAAATCACCTGCGTTAGACCACTGCCAATCGAATCCCAAGTCGCGTAATTTGGATCGCGATACTTCCATCACCTGAGTGTGCAAGAGAACTTGATGGACACCCATCACTTGAATGTTGTTAATAACGCGGCTGAAATATAGTTCAGCAATCGAAATTGCCGTTTCGACATCATCGCTGTCCGCAACTACACCGCTGACGATACAGCCAGTTTGAATTGGGGTAACATTCAATTGAGAATTTGGGAATTGGCGGCGAAGGATTATTTCAAGCTCGCGTGCATCACCAAAGACAACGATTTGCAGCGATTGAGCTTGGCCTTCCCCATCGACGATTTCCACTTGCGTCACACCGTTGCGTCGAGCAGCCAATTGAATTTTGTTACTGCTGATCGGTTGAGCCGAGATGACATCCGGATTATCGACCGTGATGTACTTGTACGGTTTTTGCGTTTCGATAGTGTGCGAAGAATTGACCACCATCGAAAGGTCTTGGTTTCGATTGGTAAGAAGCGTTGAGCCTCCTACGGATGGCGCACTAGGAATAGCACTTAGTGAAGCCTCCTGGGCCACCGCTGGCAGTGCAGCCATGGTGCAAAGGTACGAAAGGGACAGCAACAGTTGTTGCAAGATCCGCAGGGGGTGCCTCGACTCCATCCGATCACATCCTTGTGAAGCAGTTTGGTCTTGTCTTCAGTTGGGGTCGCCGTAAGCAATCACACCCAACCTCGTTAAGGTACTTCCGTGTACCCTTCTCATTTTCGATTCAACTCAGACTCCGAATGGTCAATTCGAAAATCTGAGTTTTTTCTCTCAGTCTTCTGTAACCACCAATCTAGCGGGAACAATCCGACTAAGTCCTACCATCGGCCATTCGTGCTCCATTTCTGTCGTTTAAGCCTGAAGGTCTGGTTTTAACGATTGAGTGGAGCGTTAGAATGGCTACATTTTCTCCATCTTGCCTATTTACCTGTTGCGGTTGGACCGGTAACAGGAGGAAATGCCATGCCAGTATCAGGTGTTGGTGTCGTTACAGGTACGCCAGATGGCATGGAGCCAGGCACGCTTGTTGAGGCTGAGGGTGGATAGTTGACTGGGAAGCCACCGAAACTGGGGCCAGTGGCTGGTGCAGCACCCGCTGTGTTGCTGGGGGAGGCCGCATTATCAATCATACGCGGAATTTCACCTTCTTTTCCGATCATGTAGCGAGTTACACCTCGTGGTGTAATCACAGCCACTTCGCTTGAATCCTTCGATCCACCGTCCTGGGATTGTGCATTTGCTAGCATGGCACCGAATGCATCCAGCGGGTTGCTCGATGCTGGCGGGGCCGAACTATCTGGGGTAGGGGAGTTGCGATCTTTGATCCAGCTCATGAAGGCAGCGCCGGTATCGACTCTATCCCCAGCTTCATTGTTGCTATTGACGCCTGGAGGGCACAGCGAAACGCGAAGTTGGCCCATGGCGGAAGCGGTCGTCATTGCTTCCAACTGCGAGTCCTGGATCAACAACTGGATCGTAGTAGCAGCTTTTTTCTCGTCGGTCTTTTTGTTGTCACGAATCGTGTTGCCATCGATGCCGAAAACTCGCACAGCACGAAGTACAGTTTGAGTTTGTCCAATTTGTCCAGGTTGACTAGCTTGGAAGAAGCCAATCACGTCCACTCGGTCGCCGGGGAGGATGTAGCCCATACCACCGGTGTTGTTATCGACAGACATATCGAAAACACGATGTCCGGGTGGAATCTTGTTGGCTACGCTCTCGGCGGAGTCCATCAATTTGGCGGGAAGCAGCGGTTCACCAGCAAAAAGACGTTGGTTGGCGAATCGGTTTTCGACGTCTTCGAGTTTGGTGATGGCCCCTTCTGGAAGCCGATCTTTAGGCCATTTTTCCAGCCGAATATTGTCGGCGTTGATTTTTTCTTGAACGTCGATGTCTCGGGTTGCTACCAAGATTTCGACGAGTTGGATTTGATTATCAGATGCCTGGCGTTCTGCAACGACTTGGCTGATACCCACCGAAGCGACCATTCCGCAGCCAAGGGCCACGATCAGAAGTATGCCGGACTTACTTCGCATAATATTCTAACCTCGTCAATTGCATACCATTCCCAGAGTAGGGACTGGCCGTTTGTGGATATAAAGGAATCGTCACTGGGGTTTGTTCTGATAGACCCAATCAGATCTATCATTGGCCAAAACACGCTGGGAGCTTGAAGAGGACTCCTGCCCCTGTCGCGTTGGCCATTTCCGTTACAAGCCGAACAACCGCTACCTTTTATCCAAACGGACGTATCGGCATGGATTCGGCGTTATTTCAAGGACCTCTGAAGGTATAACTTAGGTCGCCTTAAACTCGACTCAGGTTGCGTGTGTTGTGTTTCTTGCCTGGTTTTCGCGGTTTACTCGTCTTACCAGTAGAGACCTTGGTAGAAAAAGTAACCGAGAGCTGCGATGGTCATCGGAATACCGTAAGGCAAAAGCAACATAGTTGGCTTGCGTTTAGCCGCACGTTCAAAGAGTCGCTCAGCATCTTTGAGCACTACGATCTCTTCCGAGATCATCTTCATTTGACCAAAGTGTTTTCGCCAGCGACCGGTGGCTGCGATCATGATCAGAGCCATGATTCCACCCACGATCGTTGTGGCCATGAAAATCCAGAAAGTATGTTCGAGGTGGACCCAAGCACCGATACCGGCGAGCAATTTAACGTCGCCAGCACCCATGCCCCCGATGCAGTACACGATCAACAAGAGCACGAGGCCGACTACAGTGCCAGTGATGCTCCAGGCCAAACCTTCCCAGCTACCGGCGACCAAGCTGTAGGCCCAGCCGGTGGCGATCATCGGGAAAGTGATCCAGTTGGGAACTTTCAAGCAGATGCCGTCGATGATGGCAGCAACCACGAGCACAAAAGAAACAAGCCAAATGGGCCAGTGATTGGTAACGGATTCGATGAAAAATTCCATTGCTGATCTGCCTGATATCAATGTGAGCGATGTTATGAGATCGCGTATTTCGCGAAAATGGCTTCTTCGCCATCCAGTGGTAACATAGGATAGAGAAAGCGACTGCGCATTGGATTTTGAAAAAATTATTTCAAACGTATTGAGGTAGTTCGATTCATGATGAAGTCGATTATGCGAACTCTAGAAACGACATGATCGTTCGAGCTAACCGAATAGCTGAACGATCAGGTGGATTACCTCGCCATTGCGATAACAGCGAGGACCGCATTTATGACCGAGTCATAGCTCGGCGTGAAGCCATTGCCAATCCGCTGCAACAAAGCAGACGACGATCGGCATTGGAGATTACTTCAACTGCTGCGAAACTTTGTTGAACGTTGTCGAAGCGTTGGTGCCGATGGTGCGGATAGCACCCAAGCAAACAACGACGATCAAAGCCAACATAACAGCGTATTCCACTGCTGTTGGGCCATCTTCACTCTTCAAGAAATTACGAATCTTAGCGGCGAAATTCTTCATGGTGATCTTCTCCAAAATTGGAATGGTCGTGCCTAAAGGCACTTATGAGGGTGAATAACCAGATCCTGCATTCTTTAATTCCCATTTCGCCACAAAACAGGAAGAAGTCATGCAAGACACTACTGAAACGTATGTCACAAAAATCTAAGTGCGCGATTTTTTTTGACAAATTCCCAAGATATTAGGGAACTAAACACTCCCTTCACACAGGCTGCGAGTATCCATAAAAAAAGGCGATGTGCCTAAACACATCGCCTCACATAAGTCACACTGAGTATTGTCGTGCTTTGCGCACAGTATTTCTCTTGGTGTTGTATTTTCGCGATCAGTTCTTTAGGGCACGCATTACCACAACAAGCCTTGAGTTGCAAAGTAGCCGAGAGCGGCAATCGTCATCGGAACTCCGTATGGAAGCAACATCATTCGAGGTTTGCGTTCTTTGGCGATAGCGAACAATGTTTCAGGATCGCGAACGTCTACAATTTCTTGAGTGATCATTTTCATCTGACCAAAATGTTTCTTCCATCGTCCGGATGCTGCAATCATGAACAATGCCATGATGCCACCCACGATTGTTGTAGCAATGAAAATCCAGAAAGTGTGCTCAACGTGCATCCAGGCTCCGATTCCGGCCAAGAGTTTCACGTCGCCAGCTCCCATTCCACCGATGCTGTAAACGATCAGTAGGAGGATCAAGCCAACCACGGTGCCAAGGAGACTCCAGCCCAGACCGTTCCAACCAGAAACGGTGAAGCTGAAAATCAAACCGGAAATGATCATCGGAATGGTCAGCCAGTTTGGGACTTTCAAATAGAGACCATCGATCACAGCGGCTACCACTAACGTTACGGCAACCAACCAAACACTCCAGTGTTCTAGTAATATCGAGCAAATCGATTCCATGGGGATACTCTTGGTTTTGAGGTGGGGACTTATGGGATGTCGGCGGGGAGGGCAGGGGAGCACGTCAACGCAGGCTATTGGTTGAACGGCGATATTTATCTTGGTCGCGTAGCGGGATTAATCGGCAAGAAATGCAGCGGCTTAACGCAAATTGCAGATCCAAGTGATGAGCACAATCAGGGTGCTAACAGCGCACCAGATGATTTCCCATGAATTTTGGATCACTTCGATTGGAATGATATTTGGCATGATTGCATCTCTTGTTGGCTAACACCGTATGCTGGAAGAGAATAAATGCGATCGGCATCAAGGACACCGATCGCATTCTATTTTCAACATCAGCCCAAGGTAGAAACCTCGGACAAGAATTCGCCAGAGCGAATTACTTCAACTGTTGCGAAACCTTGTTGAAGGTCGTCGAAGCGTTGGTGCCGATGGTGCGGATAGCACCCAAGCAAACAACAACGATCAAAGCCAACATAACAGCGTATTCAACTGCTGTTGGGCCGTCTTCACTCTTCAAAAAGCTACTGATTTTAGCGGCGAAATTCTTCATGGTTATTCCTCTCCAAATTTTGTGGATGGCGTGCCATAAGGCACAAACAACGGGTGAACAATAAGCTCCTGAAGTCAATGCTTCCTATTTCGCCACAAAACGGGAAGCCTGTCGTCAGGAAACGATGGAAATCTAGGTCGTGATCGAGTCGCGATCGACTATTCGATCGCCACACCCCCCAGACTCTGGCCGGTAACCCTCGATGAGACAACTTTCGCTCTCCCATTCGCAGCATTTCCAAAGCCACATAACCATAGAATGTGAATTTGTACCGAAGAGTAAAAATCAAACTATTGTGCGTTCAAGTCACGCAATTGCAGTGAAGAAGTAACGATTATGACGACTGTTCAAATTGCACGTGTCGGCTACCATGCACATGGGCGTTTTCTGCTCCGTCGAGGCGGCGAAGCAGTGCCCCGCAGAAGATCTTGGGACCCATATCGAGTCGTGGTGAAATGAACTTGGCGTTGCATTTGGAAGCATCTTTGTGTGGTCAATGCAAGCAGCACCGCATCATTGTCAGTGGCAAGGGCTCGCAGTTTCTTTTGTGTCAGTTGGGAGTTTCGGACCCAACTTGGCCCAAATATCCTCCTCAACCGGTAGGCGCATGCCGCCGCTTTCAAAGAGTCGACGCCCAAAAGGACCAGCCAGTGGATTCCACACGGTCGTCAGCGGCAGACTCTTCTAGTTCTGCCACTGTGAATCGGGACGAACCTTAGGTATATTTATCGCTTCTGGGGGGCATACCCCAGGAATCATGCAGCGTTCTGGTAGCCGCCACGGGGGTACTGCCAACCGCTTTGGCATCGATCCCACAAATTGGCCCAGTATCGTTTATCCCCGATTGATTCATTAAAGGTGAGTGTATGCGACGTATCAGTCTTTCGTCGTGGAGTGCGGTGTTTTCCGTAATTGCGATTTCATTCGCAAGCTATGTAGCCGTTGTTGGGCAGGATCCTGCGTCGCCTGCACCTCAGAAAGAAGTTCAAAAACCTATGAGCCCTCCGAGTTATGCAATTGGTCTGAACATCGGACGAAACTTAAAGGAAGCTGGTTTCAAGCCAGGTGATCTTTCCAAGGATGATCTCGTCGCTGGCATCATGGATATGTTGGCTGGAACAGAGCCACGTTTGAGCGACGAAGAAATGTCGAAGGCCTTCGACGATATCAACAAGATGCTCACTTCACGAGTAGAAGCCTCAACCAAGGATAACATGGCAAAGGCCGCCGAATTCCTGGAAACCAACAAGAAGGCTGAAGGCGTCATCGCCCTACCAAGCGGTCTTCAGTACAAGGTGGTTAAACAAGGAACCGGCGCTCAACCAAAACTCACCAGCGAAGTGAAGGTTCACTACGAAGGTAAATTGCTCAACGGCAAAGTTTTCGACAGTTCGATCGCTCGCGGCGAACCCATTTCGTTCCCAGTTTCGGGTGTGATCAAAGGTTGGACGGAAGCCTTGCAACGCATGAAGGTTGGTGATAAGTGGATTCTCTACATCCCACCAGGCTTGGCTTACGGCGAGCGCGGCGCCGGTGGTGACATCGGTCCAAACGAGTTGTTGATCTTCGAAGTCGAATTGCTCGACGTCAAGTAAAGATCTGCCGTTTGTAAGATATTCTCAGCACGCGTTTTGACTTGAATTTCATGAGGTGTTTGCCATGTTTAGATCTGTTCGTTTTTTCGCATCGACGTTGTTTGTGGTGGCATTCAGTTGTTGCTCACTGACAATGGTTCGAGAAGCAGCGGCCCAAGAAATAGAGCAGACTCCTCTGAAAGTTCGTGTGGAACGCGCGTTTCCTTCCATTACGATCGAACGCCCGATTTTTGTGACCCATGCGGGCGATAAGTCGGGGCGTTTGTTCGTTGGAAGTCAGTACGGAACCATTTATGTGATGCCCAACGATGAAAGCGTTGAGGAAGCCGAAGTGTTTTTGGATATCACCGATCGCGTGATGTACAAAGACCAGGAAAATGAAGAAGGTTTATTGGGAATCGCTTTTCATCCTGAGTTCAAAAAGAACGGCGAATTCTTTTTGTATTACACTTCGAAGAAAGAAGACCATCTCAGCACCTTATCACGTTTCCGCGTCGACCCGAAGAATCCTAACAAAGCGTTACCCGAGTCGGAAGAAATTCTGTGGACGCTTAAGCAACCATTTTGGAACCACAACGGTGGCTCGATTGTTTTTGGGCCTGATGGTTATCTGTATGTTGGTTTGGGGGACGGCGGGAAGGCAAATGATCCATTGTTAAGCGGCCAGGATTTGTCGACTTGGTTCGGCAAAATTTTGCGATTGGACGTCAACAATAAAGAGGAAGGAAAAGCATACGCTGTTCCGAAGGACAATCCATTCGTCAATCAGTCGGGTGCCAAGCCAGAAATCTACGCCTATGGCTTCCGCAATATTTGGCGAATGACTTTCGATCCCCAGAGCAAAGATTTTTGGGTTGCGGATGTCGGCCAAGACCTTTGGGAAGAAATCAACTTGGTTGAAAAAGGAGGGAACTACGGTTGGAGCTTGCGAGAGGGAAAACACGATTTCAAGAATCAAGGCCAAAAGGCTCCATCTCCAACAATCGATCCAATTTTTGATTACCCCCACAATGAATCATGGGGCAAGTCGATCACGGGCGGGCAGGTATACCACGGTACAAAGGTTCCCTCACTTGCCGGAGCATATTTGTATGGCGATTACGTCTCTGGAAAGCTTTGGGCTCTCCGTTATGACGCGAAATCCAAGAAAGTTACCGCAAATCAGCAGATTATTTGGCCACCTAGCCTTCCGATCGTAACGTTCGGTGAAGATGAAAATGGTGAGGTTTATTTCACCACCGTCACTTCGGGCGGCCGACTGTACAAATTCGTCGAAGGGCTCAATCCTTAGCCTTTGCCGCAATTGCATCCAACCAGCGAATTTTCTATCCTATTGGGCTTTCCTAGTTAGCTCACGTTTCATCAAAACCGGTTAAGAAAACAAATCACGCTGGCCAAAACATTGTTAAGGGGGGGACTTGGGAGTAAATCCTAGTCACCCCCTTCTCCCGTTTTCAGGCAGATGGTTTCCGTTTTCTTTGATTGACTATTACCACTTACACACAACACGCGACTGGAGAAACGACCTCCGTGGAAGAAGCGATTGCAAAGGCAGATACCCTTATCGAAGCGATGGGGTGGATTCGTCGATTTCGAGACAAAACAACGGTCATCAAGTTGGGCGGTAGCTTGATGGATGATGCCAACGCAATGCGCCACATCCTGTTGGATGTGATCTTCATGGAAACCGTGGGTATGCGACCCGTTATCGTTCACGGCGGTGGAGCAGCCATTGATCGCGCAATGGCACAAGCCAATATCACCCCCAAGAAAATCCAAGGGCGTCGTGTTACCGACGAAGCGACTCTGGATATCGTTGTCAAAACCTTGGCGGGTGAGGTTAATCAACAACTAACCGACGAAATCGAGCGCCTTGGCGGTCGAGCTATGAATCTTACCTTTGGAACAACCCCGGTGTTGTTTGGAGAAAAACTCCTGCTTGATAACGGTTCCGGCGAAAAAATCGATCTGGGTTTCGTTGGGCACGTCACGCGCGTGGATCGCAATGTTATCGAGAGCCTAACTTACACGTCGCAGATTCCCGTCATTCCAAGCGTATGCATCGATGACAAAGGTCAGAAGTACAACGTCAATGCCGATACCGCTGCGATGGCTGTGGCCGAAAGTCTAGGGGCCGAGAAATTGGTCTTCTTGAGTGATGTTAACGGCGTGCGAAAAGATAAGAACGATCCATCAACCGTAATTCCTTCCCTTACTGCCGATGAAGCGAACGAATTGATTCGCACCGGTGTCATTGAGAGTGGAATGATTCCCAAGATCGAAGCATGTTTGGGAACTTTGAATCGCGGGGTGGGCAAAGTTCACATCATCGATGGAAAACTTCGTCACTCGTTGCTTCTGGAAGTCTATACGACTCAAGGTGTGGGGACTGAGATTCTGGCTGGTCCTCGACAAGCTTATCGCCACGCTTAGGCACTGTTTGCTTTCCCGAAAAGGATGATCTATGTCGCGTCATTTGAGTTCACAAGCCACTGTTGACTTGTTTTCCAAATATGTCATCGGCAACTACAAACGTTATCCGGTGAATTTGGTGCGTGGGGAAGGTTCGCGTATATGGGATAGCGAAGGCCGCGAATTATTGGATCTGTTCCCAGGTTGGGGCTGCAATCTTCTTGGACACTGCCATCCTGCAATTGTTGATGCGATTACCGCTCAAGTGAAAGAACTAATTCATGTTCCCAATACTTGGCACATGGAACAGCAAGGTCAGTGGGCCGAAATGCTTTCCGAGCGAAGCTTCGGCGGGCAAGCGTTCTTCTGCAATAGTGGCGCTGAAGCGAACGAAGCCGCAATAAAGTTGGCTCGCCTTAACGGCAGCCCAACTCGCTACAAAATCATCACGTTTGAAGGTGGTTTTCATGGACGAACTATGGGAGCTCTTTCGGCTACGGCCCAACCCAAATATCACGCCGGTCTTGGACCGATGTTACCGGGATTTAGCTATGTGCCTTGGGGTGATCTTGAGGCCGTCTCCAAACGCATCGACCATGAAACCATCGCGATCATGATCGAGCCCATTCAAGGTGAAGGTGGCGTAAAGATCCCCGATGCGAGTTTTATTCAGGGGCTCCGCGATCTGGCTGATCAACACAAGCTACTGTTGATTTTTGATGAGGTGCAAACAGGCTGTGGCCGAACCGGTGAATGGTTCGGATACCAGTTCTTCGGCGTTGAGCCTGACATCATTACCCTCGCCAAATCACTCTGCGGTGGTATAGCAGGGGGAGCGATGTTGGCCAAGAGCGAAGTTGCGAGCTACCTCAAGCCCGGTTTACATGCCTCGACGTTTGGCGGTAACCCCATCGCTGCAGCCGCAGGTATCGCTTACCTGCAGACCGTCGAATCGGAAGGGTTGCTCGGCAGAGCACAACAGATCGGCTCACGGTTTCAGGCCGGGCTCGAATCAATCAAGGGAGAGGTGGATTTTATCCGTGAAATTCGAGTGGCCGGAACGATGATCGGCGTCGAACTTGAAATGGAAGGAGCCGGTATCGTTCAAGCTGCCTTGGACGACGGTTTATTGATTAATTGCACTCAAGGAAACGTTTTGCGATTCTTGCCTGCACTTACATTGACCGATGACGAAGCTGACCAAAGCTTGGAAATTCTTTCGCGTGTGTTGGTCGCTTCAGAAAACACGCTTTCGAGTCAGAATGCCTGATTCCAAAGTTTGTGATCCCCAAATTTACATCGCCTTCATGTAGATAAATGTTGGAACCTAATATGAGACATCTCACCACTCTATTCGATGTCACTGCTTCTGAACTTTCAGAGATATTGAACATCGCGCATCAGCTCAAACGACTCTGGTCTAAAGGAAAGCGGCCACCTCTCCTGGCTGGTCGAGTATTGGCACTGTTGTTTGAAAAGCCAAGCTTGAGAACTCGTGTCAGTTTTGAAGCGGGAATCATTCAGTTAGGTGGTTCCGCCATGTTCTTAGGTCAAGAAGTGGGGTGGCAAAAACGCGAGAAGACTAGTGACTTCATTCAGGTTCTGGGACAATACACCGACTTCATCGTGTGTCGCACTTTTTCACACAGCTCGATTGATGAATTGGCCAAATTCAATACGGTATCAATTATCAACGGTTTATCTGACTTAGCACACCCCTGCCAAGCGATTGCCGATTTGATGACGATGCAAGAACTGTGTGATAGCGTCGTCGGAAAACAACTCACGTTTGTCGGTGACGGCAATAATGTCTCACGCAGTTTGGCGCTCATGTGCGCCATGTCGGGAATCAAGTTCCGCTTGTTGGGACCTGAGACGCATTTTATTGAAAAAGAATGGCTTGATCGAATTGTCACCCGATATCCCAAAGCGGATATCGTTCAGACATCCGACAAAAAGTTAGGCATGCATGGTGCCGACTTTGTCTACACCGATGTTTGGGTAAGCATGGGACAAGAAGAGGAAACTCAACAACGCCTTAAGTTGTTTCAGCCTTATCAGGTCAACTCGGAACTCATGAGCTTGGCACGCCCTAACGCCAAGGTATTGCATTGCCTTCCCGCACATCGTGAGGAAGAGGTTACCGCCGAAGTCATTGATAGCCCCAATAGCGCCATCATTCCACAAGCGGGTAACAGAATGCACGCTCAAAAGGGGCTGTTAGTTTGGCTGGCGAAGGAACTTGGCTGGATTGATACCGCTGACATCTAAGAATGATTTGAGACTCACTTCCTGAAAGGTTCCAACATGGCAGCTACGATCCGTCCTGTTAAAGTGAAGCGAAAGTTCACGCAACATGCACCCGGTAGCGTTTTGTACCAATGCGGCAACACGATTGTGCTGTGCACCGCCATGATCGAAGAGCAGGTTCCACCGTGGCTCAAAGGTGGTGGTCAAGGTTGGATTACGGCTGAGTACAGCATGCTTCCATCGAGCACATCAACTCGAAAGGGGCGTGATCGCGGTGTAAAAATCGACGGTCGTACTACAGAAATTCAACGCCTTATCGGACGCAGTTTGCGGGCCATTGTTGATCTCAAAAAACTGGGTGAACGAACCATCGCCATCGATTGCGATGTGTTACAAGCTGATGGTGGGACGCGAACAGCGAGCATTACCGGCGCCTTTATGGCGCTCGTTGATGCTCTTCACGCGGAATATGGTAAGAAGCCACTCTCTGAATATCCTTTGGTTGATAGTGTAGCTGCCATCAGCGTGGGCATCGTCGACGGAAAAGTCGAACTTGACTTGGACTACATTAAAGATGTTGCGGCTGAAGTTGACATGAATGTCGTCATGACGGGCAAAGGAAAGTTCGTCGAACTACAAGGGACTGGGGAAGAAGCTACTTTCGACGATGAACAATTAGCGCAATTGATCAGCAAGGCAAAACAAGGCATTAAACAGCTGACGCAGATTCAACGTGAAACTTTGGGCAAGCTTTGGAAATTCGATTGAAAGATAAACTATGAGCCAAGAAGCCAAGCCGTTGGTCGGCGTCATTATGGGAAGCCGTTCCGACTGGGAAACAATGCAATCTGCCGCTGAAACACTTCAGCATTTTGGCGTCCCTCATGAGTGTCGAGTCGTTTCCGCACATCGTACGCCCGAATGGATGGTTCAATACGCTAAAGAAGCGGCCGCCAGAGGATTGAAAGTCATCATCGCTGGTGCAGGTGGTGCTGCTCATTTACCTGGAATGGTTGCTGCTTGTACAACCTTACCCGTCCTGGGCGTTCCCGTACAAAGCAAAGCCTTGCAAGGCTTGGATTCACTTCTTTCGATCGTACAAATGCCAGGTGGAATTCCTGTAGGGACTTTGGCAATTGGCGCCGCTGGAGCACGCAATGCTGGTCTGCTGGCAGTTCGAATTCTGGCCATCAATGATCCACTCTTGGCTGATAAACTCCAACAGTTTGCGATGTCCCAAACGGAAACCGTGTTGAAGGATTCAGTTTTATGAATCGGAGTCTGAGTCCAATTTTGCCTGGCGCTACTTTGGGAATGCTGGGAGGTGGGCAACTAGGACGCATGTTTTCTATCGCCGCTTCACGCCTGGGGTACAAGGTCATTGTCTACGCCCCGGAAACTGAATCTCCCGCAGGCGAAGTTTCGCATAAGCATATTTGCGCTCCCTATGAGGATGAAGAACGACTCCTGCAATTCGCGCGCGAAGTTCAGGTTATATCTCTCGAGTTTGAAAATATCCCGGTTACAACTCTGGAACGTGTCTCTGAACTAGCTCCAGTTCGGCCTGGGCCAAGAGTGTTGGGTATATCGCAACATCGCATTAAAGAAAAGTCAACGTTGCAAGATGCGGGTTTCCTGGTGACCCCATTTTTGCCGGTTGAACCGAACGCTGATTTAAGGGGCATCGCCGAAAAGCTTGGGCTGCCTATCGTGTTGAAAACGGTTCAGTTTGGTTACGATGGAAAAGGCCAGCGGATTGTTCGTTCCATGGAGGAACTAGAAGCGGCTCGAGTAGCTCTTGGTAACGGTCTGTTAATCGCAGAAAAAATGATCGATTTCCGGGCTGAGGTTTCGATCTTGGTCGCGCGGAACCCAAGTGGTGAGACGGTTGTTTACCCGCTGGTCGAAAATGAACATCGGCACCACATCCTTGATGTAACGCGCTGCCCCGTTTCTCCGGCGCTCGCGCAACTTGACCAACAAGCACGGCAAATTGCTTTAGGTGTGGCGGATACTTTGCAACTAGAAGGTCTGCTTTGTATCGAGTTCTTTGTTGCTGGCGATCAACTCATGATCAATGAAATCGCACCGCGTCCACATAACTCGGGACATTGGTCGATCGAAGGTTGTGTGACCAGTCAATTCGAGCAGCAAGTTAGGGCGATATGTAATCTGCCGCTGGGTTCAACCTCCTTGGTTGCTCCATGCGCTATGGTGAATATCCTCGGTGATTTGTGGGGCAACAGCTCTCCTAATTGGAAAGTGCCCATGGAAGAGCCCAGAACTTATTTGCATTTGTACGGGAAATCCAAAGCGGCTATTGGCCGCAAGATGGGGCATATCACTCAACTCGCTGAGTCATCAACGATTGCGTCAGAGAACTTAAGAAAGTTACGCGACAATATGAAAGGCTAGCTCAAATGGCTCATGCTCCGCTGAAGATCGGTATCATCGGCGCCACAGGACGCGGTGATTACGGGCATAGTTTGGATGTGGGAGCAGTTCAGTTTGGCGATGGCAAAATCATGGCCATTGCCGATGCTGATCCCAAAGGCCTTGAGTCCGCACAGAAAAAGGTCAATGCCCCCAAAGCGTATGCCAGCTATCGCGAGATGCTGGAACGCGAAAATCTTGATATCGTCGTTATTGGGCCACGTTGGATCGATCAACATGCTGACATGTTGCTGTCGGCTGCTGAGGCGGGCTGCCACGTCTATATGGAGAAACCCTTCTGCCGCACATTAGCAGAATGTGATCAAGTGCTCCGCGAATTTGAAATGCGACACTTGCATATCGCGATCGCACATACGGCATTCTATTCGCCAGTAACCGAACGCGTATTAGAAGCGATCCAAGCAGGAGAGATCGGTGAGATCTTGGAATTACGGGGCCGAGGCAAAGAAGATCAGCGTGGAGGTGGTGAGGATTTGTGGGTTCTCGGTTCCCATGTTCTAGGTTTGATGTCCCTGGTCGCTGGATGCGAAGCGATCAACTGTTATGCATCGGTACAAAAACAGGGGAAAACTATCACATCTAAAGATGTGGTCGAGGGAAATGAGGGCTTGGGACTTATTGCCGGGGATCAATTGACGGCTACATACCAATTTGCAAGTGGCGTGACAGGGTACTTTGCTTCAAAACGAAATGCTGGAGGGAGCGAAAATCGGTTTGCTCTGCAAGTCTTCGGATCGAAAGGAATGATCGAATTACAAACAGGCTATATGCAGCCAGCTGGCATTTTGCGTGATCCTGCATGGTCGCCTTATCGATCTAAGAAAACTTGGGAGTCCATCACTTCAGGCGGAATCAATAAACCAGAACTCGAACGCAATACTCGTTACGAAAATGCACATACCGAAGCGCTGCGCGACTTGGCAGTTGCTATTCGAGAGCAACGATCTCCAAAATGCAGTGGTTTGATGGGACGGCGCATCACAGAGTTGATTGTTGCCGTGTATGCGTCGCAGGTCGCTGGCAAGCAAGTTTCGCTGCCGCTTACCAACCGAGAAAATCCGCTGGCTACCTGGAAGCCCTAACGCCGAAAAAACTTGTAACACTCACCTTTATTCTTAGCGATCGGATGACGTCAAGCTAACGTGACATTTCGATAGAGTTCCGCTAATGGGATGGCAATGTTGACGGAATGTACTGCCGCAGTGCGGGTATGCTTCTATAGTGCTCCGCCTTCTTGCCTCGGTCATACTTTTCGGTTGACTCCGATAGAACTTCTACAAGTACCGAAGGATTGAAAACGGTGTTAGAAATCTCTTGGTCAAATTCCAATTCGCCGCAGATGATGGATGCGTCGGGATAAGTATAAAGACCTATCAGGTTACGTCCTGGAACGCGAGGAAGCAACCAAGAACAATACGTGACCTAGCCTACCGGTTATAATCGAACACAGAAACCACAACTGACATTCGGTACGACATTTGCAGTTCGTGTAAGGTTATTCCAACGCTTAGAAAAGCTTGCAGCGGATAGATCCCTTTTCGAAACAAACTTCACGCTAAATCGACTCTGGACAACGAAAAATCCGTATTTACCAAGAGCGACTCCACGACAAACTGACAGGTAGCCGACGTAATAATGGCAGACAACACAAAATTCCGTAACCCTTGGCTAGTGGCCGTTTGGCCTGGAATGGGGCAAGTTGCGCTAACTGCAGGGTATTATCTGATGACCAAGCTCGAGATGGAGGAGCTTGCTGAGTTGCCGACCCATGGTTCTTTTGACTTGGATAGCGTGGACGTTCAGCATGGTTTGGTACAGCCACCGCGCGTTGCCAAGTCTCGCTTTTTTGGATGTAACAATCCGAGCCAAGATGGTCCCGATTTGATTCTCTTTGTAGGCGATGCTCAACCAGCCATCAACAAGATGGAATTCTGTCATAGGCTCCTGGCATTTGCGAAGCGTTGGAATATTCAACGAGTGATTACTTTTGCTGCGATGGTGACACAAAGTGCGCCCGATGCGGAATTGAGTCTATGGGGAGCGGCAACCGATAAAAATCTATTGGATGACCTCAAAAATCATCAAGTGATGCCTTTAGTAGGCGGACAAATCGGAGGTTTGAACGGGCTGTTGATTGGGGCTGGTGTCGATAAGAAATTACCAGGGATTTGTCTGTTGGGTGAGTTGCCGCAGATGTTCGTTCAAATCGCCTATCCAAAATCAGCTCTTCCCATTTTAGAGGCGTTTGAAAGATTGACCGGTGTGCCCCTGAAATTGCATGAACTTCGAAAGCAGGTTGATGATTTTGATGAACATCTCCGTTCCATCCTGGCCCAGAATGATGAAACTCAGAACGAAGAGACAACCCAAGAGTCCACGGATGAGTTAGAGAGCGACGCTAACAAACTTGCGCCAAGTGACCAAACGCGAATCGAAGAGTTGTTTGATAAGGCACAACGCGATCGAGCCCAGGCCTACGAGTTAAAACGCGAACTCGATCGCCTGAACGTGTTCAGCGAATATGAAAATCGATTTCTCGATTTATTCAAACGCGATAGCGATCTTTAGTAGGGTGTGTAAAGCGGTCCAGCGATTTCGGTCCGTCACACAAATCGTCACTCTCGAAGCGTTTGATTGATCGCGCGCTATACCGACCGCGTAACACACCGTGCGTTGGATGCAACTTTTTACCAGGTTTCGCACGTTGCGCATGACGGGGTTGCTCAACGCCCTATACCGCGTCTGTTCTCGTGTCACGTCAACTCCACGGTGTGTTTCGCAAGTCGAACTATCGCTTGGTTGGTTCAACCAAAAATACGCGGTTATTGAGACGGCGAGCGTTCGCAAGAAAGACTTGCTGCACACACCCTACAAATACACTTATTGAGGAAATGCGACTGGGAGAGCGTTGCCGAAGCGGTCGAAGTCGCGGAAGCTCCAGACCACTTTCTTTTCGGGTGTGACTTCCAAAATC